>Ga0189290_100048_pt1 | contig 125846 bp, 127 predicted proteins | sample UW140minimetaG_FD_130318 | JGI IMG/M metagenome (GOLD analysis project Ga0189290, IMG submission 130318) | Marine microbial communities from the Costa Rica Dome - UW140 mini metaG | ecosystem: Environmental > Aquatic > Marine > Oceanic > Photic zone | place: Costa Rica: the Eastern Pacific...
CTGCCAACATGTAAACCGGCGTACCGTCGGAGCGTAACAGGATCATGTCATCCAGTTGATCATTGCGGATGGTCACGTCGCCCTGCACCTGATCGCGGATCACGGTTTGGCCTTCACGTGGGGCTTTGATGCGGATCACATAAGGCGCGTCTGGGTGGCTGGAGTCATCTGCGTCGCGCCATGGGCTACGATAGTGGGTTGATTTACCTGCGGCGCGGGCTTCATCGCGGAAGGTGGCAATTTCGTCTTGGGTAGCAAAGCACTTGTAGGCTTTGCCTTCTGCCAGCAACTGAAGCGCAACATCAGCGTGACGTTTTGCACCTTCAAATTGGCTGACAACCTCGCCGTCGTGTTCCAGACCAAGCCAGCTCAGACCTTGCAGGATGGCGTCGGTGGCCTCTGGTGTGGAGCGCTCGCGGTCTGTGTCTTCGATGCGCAACAAAAATTTGCCTCCGCGACCACGGGCATAGAGCCAGTTGAACAGCGCCGTACGTGCGCCGCCGATGTGCAGATAACCGGTGGGCGATGGGGCAAAACGGGTGACGACCTGGCCTGTCATAGCGGGCTTAACCTTTCAGTAACCATTGGGGTTCTAGCGTTGAGGCACTGTCTAGCGACACCGATAAGAGAGGACAAGGCTTGCGCGTCGTCACGTCTCTGCGCCTTTCCCTTTTGCGTCAACACGGGCATCTATTTTGCTGGGTGCCGGTCTGTTTGGGGTTGGAGATCGGGGTGTATTTTGCCCTGCCGGTGGAACCCGCCGTTGCCGTGTCGGTTGGGATTGGTCTGATTTCTTTAAGTTTTGTGTGCTTAACGATCGGTCAGGAGGCTGACGTCGGGGCGCTGTTATGGATGGTGGCCTTGGTGCTCGCTGGTTTGTGTCTGGCGCGCGCGCGGGCGCATCGTGTGGCAGGACCGGTTTTGGAGTTTCGCTATTACGGACCGATTGAGGGGCGGATTGTGGCGATTGACCGATCGGCCTCAGACGCGGTGCGGTTGACGCTCGAAGATGTGGTCCTGGCCGAGATGACTCCCGCACAAACGCCGATCCGTGTGCGCATTTCCCTGCATGGCAATCTGACGGGCACGGCGCCGATGCCGGGAAAACTTGTCGGCACGGCAGGACATCTATCGCCGCCTTCCGGGCCAGTAGAACCGGAGGGCTTTGATTTTCAACGCCATGCTTGGTTCAAACAAATTGGCGCGGTTGGGTACACGCGGGTGCCGGTTTTGGCCATGGCACCGCCTGAAGGCGGCGGGATCTTCGGATTTCGGATGCGATTGTCGGCAGCGATCCAAGAGCGTATGGCGCCAGATGTGGCGGGATTTGCCGCTGCTGTGACCACGGGCGACCGCAGCGCGATCTCTGAAGATGTCACCGAAGCATTGCGCGGAGCCAACCTAGCGCATTTGCTGGCGATTTCCGGGTTGCATATGGGGCTTTTAGCTGGGTTCGTGTTCGGCGCGGTAAGGTTTTGTATTGCGCTGGTGCCCACGGTGGCTCTGCGCGTGAATGGTAAGAAATTCGTTGCTTGTGTGTCCTTTTTGGCGGCCACGGGATACTTACTGCTGTCTGGAGGGGCTGTCTCTACTGATCGGGCTTATGTGATGACTGTGGTGGTTTTGCTGGCGGTGTTATTGGATCGGCGCGCGTTAACGCTTCGAGCAGTGGCGGTGGCGGCCACTGTCGTTTTGGTGTTTCAACCAGAGGCCTTGATGGGGCCGGGATTTCAGATGTCGTTTGCGGCTACGGCGGCTCTGGTGGGTGTGTTTGGCTGGTTGCGGGACATGCAGTGGCATTTAGGGCCTAAGTGGTTTCGACCGGTTTCAGCGGTTATAGTCTCGTCATTGGTGGCTGGGTTAGCAACTGCGCCTTTTGCGGCGATGCACTTTAATCATGTGGCGCACTATGGCCTTTTGGCGAATGTGCTGTCGGTGCCGGTTATGGGAATTCTTGTGGTGCCCGCTGCCGTGGTGGCAGCGGTTTTGGCGCCGGTGGGCCTAGAGGCTGTGCCACTTTGGGCTATGGAGAAGGGGTTGCAGTGGATTTTGACCGTGGCGCAGTTCGTCAGTGGCCTGGATGGCGCGCGCGGGACTGTGCCAAGTGGCGGGCGTTGGGTTTTACCATTGATCGCTTTGGGTGGGCTGTGGATTTTGCTGTGGTGGGGGCGTGCTCGGGTGGTTGGGGTCGTGGTCGTAACGGCGGGATTTTGGCTTTGGGCTCAGGCGGAAAGGCCCGATGTTTTGATCTCCGACACCGGCGGGCTTGTGGGCGTGATGACGCCTGATGGGAGGGCCTTGTCTAAAGCCAAAGGGCAGGGGTTTGTTGCCGAGAACTGGTTGGAAAATGACGATAGTAAGCTGGATCAGGCTGGGGCCGCAAGCCTGTGGCCTGGCGAGACGAGCCGTGTGCCATTTGTCGATTTGGACAGCGGTGGGCGGTTGATACATGTGCAGGGGAAAACTGGAAGGTCGGTTTTTCACGGCTGTGCGCCTGAGGATATTGTCGTGTTTTCAACATCTTTTGACGGGCAGTTGCCGTGCGAAACGCTGGACGTAAAAGACCTGGAAGCGCTTGGATCTGTGGCCCTGCGATTTGAGGGGGGGGCGCCGTTACGCAAAACGGCCCGCGAGGTGGCGGGCCGTCGGTTGTGGAACGATGCAGAGCTACGCGGTCAGTAGGTACGGATCAGCCCGACCAGTTTGCCTTGCACTTTGACTTTGTCCTCGGGGTAGACGCGGGTTTCGTACGCCGGGTTGGCGGCCTCCAGGGCGATGGAACTGCCGTTGTGGTGAAACTTTTTCAGTGTGGCTTCCTGATCTTCGACCAGTGCAACGACAATATCACCATTGTCGGCAGTGGTGGTTTCAGAGATGATCACCACATCGCCGTTGTTGATGCCCGCGTCGATCATGGAATCGCCTTTGACTTCAAGCGCGTAGTGGTTTTGGCCAACTGACAGCATCTGGCCTGGAACTGTCATGTGATGGTCGACGTGGCTGATGGCCTCGATGGGTACACCAGCGGCGATTTTTCCCATCACTGGCAGCTCCCGCGCGAAGTTTTTAACTTCTTCAGGCGTCACATTGGCCGGTTGGGATGGCGACGGATGTGGCCCGTCGATCACCTTGGGGTTGAATCCCGCCGTTGGGGCCGAGGGCGCGCCGCCCATGCTTTCAGGCAGTTTTACAATCTCTATCGCGCGGGCGCGGTGGGCGAGGCGGCGGATGAACCCCCGCTCTTCCAATGCCGTGATCAGGCGGTGGATACCTGATTTAGAGCGCAAATCCAGCGCGTCTTTCATTTCGTCAAAGCTGGGCGGCACCCCGTCTTTTTGCAGACGGGTGTGAATGAATTCCAGCAGGTCTAGTTGCTTCTTGGTCAACATGCTCGAGGACCCCCATATAGAGTGTGTCTTATCCTCGTTCTACGCATGTTCTTGTTTTGTGTCAAAACTTTTATAGAACATAGCGGAAACAGAAGCCGGAATGTGGTATGTGAGACAGGTGTTTGGCTTAGATCGGAATGTAGTCCACGGCAGCGCCTGCGGGCCAGTCTGGCGCATTTGGCGGCACGGCAAGAAGTGCGTTGGCGTCTGACAGGATAGACAGCAGCGAGCTGTCTTGATTGTCAAAAAGTGAGATTTTTCCGTGCTCTACGCGGGCACGCATGTAGTGTTCGCGTGGTCCGTTCTTTGGCATAGGGGTCGCGAGTTTCGCCGGAAGGCGTGGTGTGGGCGCTTCTCCAAGACCCAACATTGCACGGATTACCGGCAGCACAAAAATATGGCCGCAGACCATGGCGGACACGGGGTTGCCGGGCAGGCCAATCATCATCGCACCTTTTGCCAAAGTACCCGCCATAAGCGGTTTACCGGGGCGCATGGCGATTTTGTAAAAACTGCGCTCCATGCCCAACTCTTGTGCAACATCACCAACAAGATCATGATCGCCTACCGAGGCGCCACCAATAGTGATGAGCAAATCGGCATCGTCCACCAGATCAAAGGCGGCTTCCAGCGAGGCGCGGGTGTCTCGGGCGATGGGCAGAAGGCGGACTTCGCAGCCTGTGTCACGTAACATGGCTTGCAGGCCAAAGCTGTTGGAAGCGATGATTTGATCCGGGCCGGGTGTTTCGCCGGGCATGACCAACTCGTCACCGGTGGACAAGATCGCCACTTTGGGGCGGCGGGTCACAGGGATTTCGGCGATGTTCATCGACGCCATCAACGCAACATCCGATGGGCGCAGGACACGCGGCGCTGTAATGGTTTGACCCACTTTGAAGTCGCCACCCAAGGGTCTGATGTGAAAACCTTTGTCGAGGTTTTCGGAGAGCGTGATTGTGTCGCCATCGCGGCGCACATCTTCCTGAATGATCACGCGGTCGGCACCTTCGGGCACTGGGGCGCCGGTGAAGATGCGCACGGCCTGACCGGCGGACACGCTACCGTCAAAGGCATGTCCGGCGGCGGCTTCACCAATCACGTCATAGGATTTTCCCGGCGCAGCACCGTCGGCGACGATGACGTAGCCATCCATGGCGGAGGCGGAAAACGGAGGTTGATCGCGGTTTGCCTGCACCGGCTGTGCCAACGTGCGGCCATTGGCTTGCGCCAGCGGCACGGTTTCCACTGGCAGCTGTTTGGTGAGGGCGAAGAGATGCATGAGCGCGTCAGAAACCGAGATCATTTTGCTTCGTAACGTCCTGATTTACCGCCGTCTTTGAGGATCACGCGGATGCCGCCGATTTCCATGGCTTTGTCGACCGCTTTGGACATGTCATAGACCGTCAGGGCAGCCACATTGACCGCCGTTAGCGCTTCCATTTCCACGCCGGTCTGGCCGGTGGTTTTAACCGTCGCCTCGATGCGCAGACCGGGAAGGTCCTCGTCTGGTGTTAGCTCCACGGCTACTTTGGTGATCGGCAGTGGGTGGCACAGGGGAATCAGGTCGGCGCATTTCTTGGCGCCCATGATACCGGCAAGGCGCGCCACACCCAGCACGTCGCCTTTTTTGGAGCGGCCTTCATTTATGATATCAAAGGTGGCGGGCGCCATTTTGACCCAACCTTCGGCGGTGGCGACGCGGGAAGTGACTGCCTTTTCAGAGACATCTACCATATGGGCATCACCCTTGGTGTCAAAATGAGTCAGGCCGGACGCGTGCGTGTCGCTCATCACATGCCTCCCATGGCGTTTAGCGGGTTGGCTAAAAGGGTGCGGGTGGCGGTGGCTACATCAACTTGACGCATCAGGCTCTCGCCGATCAAGAAGGTGCGGGCGCCGTAGCGGGCCATGTCCGCCAGTTCCGCTGGCGTGTTGAGGCCGCTTTCACAGACAATCAGACGGTCTGCCGGTACCAGTTTGGACAGGGTGCGGGTGGTGTCGAGCGTGGTCTCAAACGTTTTGAGGTTGCGGTTGTTGATGCCCATGAGCGGGGATTTGAGCTGACTGGCACGCTCCAATTCCTCGCGGTCATGTACCTCTAGCAGCACGTCCATGTTCCAGCTAAAGGCGGCCTCTTCGAGTTCTTGCGCTTGCGCGTCGCTGACGGAGGCGAGGATGATCAGGATGCAGTCCGCACCGAGCGCGCGGGCTTCGGCCACCTGATAGGTGTCATACATGAAGTCCTTGCGCAGCGCGGGCAAGTTCGTGGCGTTGCGGGCTTCGGTCAGGAAGGATTTTTGGCCCTGGAAACTTGGCGTGTCTGTCAACACAGACAGGCAGGTCGCGCCGCCTTCCTCATAGGCTTTGGCCAGTTCCGGAGGATTAAAGTCTTCGCGGATAAGACCTTTGGACGGAGAGGCTTTTTTGACTTCGGCGATCAGGCCGTAGCCTTCTCGCGCGGCTTTGTGCAGGGCATCGGAAAAGCCGCGTGTGGGGCTGGCTTCACGTGCCTCGGCCTCGACTGCCGCCAGAGGTTTGGCGGCCTTATCGGCGGCGACTTCTTCCAGCTTGTAAGCTTTGATTTTGTCTAGAACGGTCTCGGTCATGCGTCAGTCCAGTTTATCGGTGTGTCGCCTTGGGCGGCGAGCCAAGTATTGACGGTCGAAAACGGGCGGGAGCCGAAAAATCCACGACGGGCGGAAAGTGGCGACGGGTGGGCCGTTTCAATCATCAAGTGTTGGCTGCCATCTTTAGGCGATGTGATGTGAGGCGCAAGTGTTTGGGCCTGTTTTCCCCAAAGGACAAAAGCCGTAGGACGGCGGGCGGAGATATCGGCAAGCACCTGATGCGTTAGTGTTTGCCAGCCAAGCGCTTTGTGGCCGTTTGCTTCGCCTGCGGGGACGGACAACACGGTGTTTAGTAGAAGCACGCCTTGGTTCGCCCAAAAGCGCAGGTCGCCGTTAGGTGGGGTTGCGCCAATATCGCTCTGCAACACTTTGTAAATGTTATTTAAAGATCGGGGTAGTGGGGTTACATCGGGTCCGACAGAAAAGGACAAACCATGGGCATGTCCAGGCGTCGGGTAAGGATCCTGGCCCAAGATGACGACGTGCACATCTTCTGGTGCAACGGCCGCAAGCGCGGCAAAACGTTGCGCCGCGGGAGGAAGGATCTCCCGCGGGTCGTTTTGGATTTTTGTTTCGATGTCTGGCCAGCGGTCGGTGAAGAATGGCAGATGCGCCCAGTGGCTGGGCGGGGTGGCTGTGCTCATGCCGCCGAGGTGACTTTGGCCAGTGCGGCTACTTTGCCTTTGGCAGCCCCAGAGTCGATGCTTTCACGGGCCTTTTCAACGCCTTCGCGTAAGTCTCTTGCTGCATCTGCCACCACCAGCGCGGCGGCGGAGTTGAGCAGGACGGCATCACGATATGCGCTTTGCGCACCATCAAGCAGGGCGCGGAAAGCATTGGCGTTTTCCTCTGGAGTGCCGCCGACGATGTCTTCAAACGGATGCACAGGCAGGCCAGCGTCTTCGGGGTGCAGCTCCACGTCTTTGACGGTGCCGTCTGTCTCGAGTGCCGAGACCCAGCTCACGCCGGTGATGGTCAGCTCATCAGTGCCGTCGGAGCCATGCACCAGCCAAGCGCGTTCGCTGCCCAATTGACCAAGGGTTTCGGCCATCGGGCGGATCAGGTCACGGGTGAAGGCGCCAGTCAGTTGACGTTTCACACCGGCCGGGTTGGTCAGTGGACCAAGGATGTTGAAGATGGTACGTGTGCCAAGTTCTGCGCGCGTCGGCATCACATGGGCAATGGCCGGGTGGTGCATGGGCGCCATCATGAAGGCTATACCGCAGGTTTTCAGCGCTTTTTCAACCACATCCGGGCCAACCATGACGTTGATGCCCATCTGGGCTTGCACGTCTGCTGTTCCGGATTTCGAGCTTAGGTTGCGGTTGCCGTGTTTGGCAACTGCAACGCCTGCACCTGCGGTGACAAAAGCTGTTGCCGTAGAAATGTTGAGCGTGTGCTTGCCGTCGCCACCGGTGCCGACGATGTCAATTGCGCCGTCTGGTGCTTTCACCGCATGGCATTTGGCGCGCATAACGGCGGCCGCCGCTGCATATTCATCGACGGTTTCACCACGGGTGCGCAAAGCCATCAACAGACCGCCCATCTGACTCGGTGTGGCTTCGCCTTCGAAAAGCAGCGTAAAGGCGTCTTCGGCCTCTGCGCGCGTCAACGGATGATCAGCCGCGGCGCCGATCAGGAATTTAATGTCGGCAGTCATGCGGCGGCGTCCTCTTTGGCGGGCATCATGTCCAGAAAGTTTTTGAGCAAGGCGTGTCCGTGCTCAGAGGCTATGGATTCCGGGTGGAATTGCACGCCGTGGATGGGCAGCTCTTTGTGTTGCAGCCCCATGATAGTGCCATCGTCCAGTTCCGCGGTGATGTCCAGACAGTCCGGCAGCGTGGCGCGGTCCACCACAAGAGAATGATAGCGCGTGGCTTCAAATGGGCTTGGCAGTCCGGCAAAGAGGCCTTTGCCGCTGTGTTTCATGGTGCCCATTTTGCCGTGCACAATCTCATGGCAGCGCACAACGTCACCGCCGAAGTGTTGACCGATGGTTTGGTGCCCCAAGCACACGCCCATCAAAGGCGTGCGGGTTTCCGCTGCAGCTGCCGTTAATGCCAGGCAGATGCCGGCCTGAGACGGGTCACAAGGGCCAGGGGACAGAAGGATGCCCGACGGGTTCATGCCCATGGCGTCCTGAACGGTCAACGCGTCGTTTCGCCAGACCTGCACATCTGCGCCCATTTCGCCCAGATAGTGCACAAGGTTGTAGGTGAAACTGTCGTAGTTATCGATCAGAAGCAGCATTTTGTCGGTTCTTTCCCTAAAGATGCAAAAGGGGTGGAGGCAGAGGGCCTGCTCGCGGTATACATGTTCAGGCTTGGCGCAGAGGGTCAAGAGGGGCAGGTGCAGGTCGCCCCATAAAATGGACGTAAAAGAGAGGCAGGCAGCTATGTTTCGCGGATTATTGTCAGGTGTGTTTTGGGGCGCGATCCTGGTGGGGGGCGTTTTGGCGGTGACGTCGCTTTTGTCGCCGCTGCCTGCAACGGTGAAACCTCAGACCAACGCGGATGCGCCTAAGGCAACGGAAGATGCTTCACAAGAGAGTGGTGCAGTGGAAACGGAGTCGCAGGCGGATGCGGCGGTGACCGAGGCCACGGCAACGGTGACACCAGAAGCGGATGGCAGCGATGCGCCGCCGTTGAGCAACACCGATTCTGCTCCAAAACCCGAGACCGGTACAGAGACCGCCGCATTGGCTACGCCTGAGGCGACCGAGATCGGGGGGGCTGTGACTATGGGTGAGGAGACGCCAGTTTTGCCAAACCCGCAGGCAGAGACACCTGCGGCGCCTGTGCCGGACTCCGAGCTGTCGATTTCGACCAATCCGCCGCAACCTGCCGCACCAGATGTGGCGGAAAATGATGTGTTCCCAACTCCCTCTGAGGACAACGAGCTTGAGGAGAAAGAGAGCCTTGTGACCGAGGTGGCGCCGATTGAGGAAGCAGAAGACATCACGCCGAAAGCTGAGTCTGCGGAAGAGGAGATGGTTGAAGAAGCGGCGGCCCAGGAAAGCCTGCTGAAACCGGCGAGCGATTTAAATGAAACGTTTGAACAGCGCACCTCCTCACGCTTGCCCACGGTGGGGGCAGATGAAGACGTTAGTATAGAGACTATGGCTTCACGTCCTGTCGAGGCGAATGCGGAACAGTTTGAAAATGTGGGCGAGAAACCTGAGATGGCGATTGTTTTGATCGATACTGGGGAGGCCGAGTTTGATATGGACGCGCTGGAGAGCTTCCCTTACCCGTTGAGCATTGCCGTCAGCACTCTGGATCCAAATGCGGCTGAGAAGGCAGCAGATTATCGTGCGCGGGGCTTCGAAGTTCTCGCAATGGTAGATATGCCAAAAGATGCTTCGGCGAGCGATGTGGAGCAGGCATTGCAGGCGCATCTTTCAGTTTCAGACGCCTTTGTCGGTGTGATGGAAGGACTGGAGGATGGATTGCAAGGCAGCAAGGAAATTAGTGACCAAGTGACCGAGGCTCTCCTGGGGAGTGGTCATGGATTATTGATGTTTTCCAATGGCTTAAATACAGCTCAGAAATTGGCTGCAAAAGAAGGGGTTCCGTCCGCATCTGTGTTCCGAGATTTTGATGACAAAGGTCAGTCTGCCGTTGTGATGCGTCGTTTCTTGGATGGGGCTGCCTTTAAGGCAGGACAAGAGCAAGGGGTCGTGATGGTGGGGCGCCTTCGTGATGAAGCGATCTCAGCTTTGCTGCTTTGGGCGCTTCAGGATCGCGCAGGAACTGTGGCAATGGCGCCGGTTTCTGCGACCTTTGATACCATCAACTAGTTGGCCGTTGCTTCCTGTGCAAAGCAGAACTGGCGCTCATAGCGCCGGTTCAATGTTCTAGAAGCTTTTCTGAATGCTATCGTCCAACGCGTTGTTCAATAACAGTAGACAACTCCACAGGACACGATTTTATGAGCTTGCCTGTTGGATAAAGTGTAGTGTGAGGAAATGTTATTAGAGTCGAAAAATCGGCCGTTTGATTGTAAACGTACATCCATTTGAGATCCCAATAATCTCCATCGTTTGGTCCACTCACAATGTCGATTTGATTTATTGGGCCAACGTTATGGGCTCCTTGCACTGTGAATTTGTCAATTGCGCCAGCCTCGAAATCATCAACTCCGGGGTTGTTCAACGCAATCTTGTGGCCATTGGCATTCATAATGATTTCAACGGTCCTATTCAGTCCGTTTTTTCCAGTTTGTGTGACAATTTCATAAGTTCCTACCGCCATAGTGCTTCCAATCAAAAAGAGAAAATTTGCTTTAGTCTGTAGAAAGTAAGCCAGACTGGACCTAAAAGCAGATTAGGAGCAACCGTTTTGATGTTCCGTAGATCGGTGTTTTGAGAGAAGAATGCTTCCAGAACTGTACTCAGTATCGCATTGGATTGCGTCGCTGTGGTTCTAGTGTCAGCATGTCCGGCCAACCGATGAACTTCTCAATCAACACCAGCACGAGACAGGCTGCTAAGATACCAAAAACCAACTTAACCCGTGTCTCTGACGGCGGGTTGCGAGCCCATTTGTTCATGCGCATGAGGTGGCGGAAGTTCATCACTAAGGCCTCTATTGGCTGACTTTGGCTTAAGCTAGGAAAGCAAGTCCATGATGGCAAGGCGCGATGGGGGCGCTGCCCTCGACCCTGTAGGTCCCCCTCGGGGTTTTGGGCGAAGGAGAAAGTGCTTTGGAAGCCAGCTTCGTCAGCCTCAGGTGTTTAGCTACCTTCGACAAAGCGCACCTTGCCGATGAAGGGCAGGTTGCGGTTGCGTTGGGCGTAGTCGATGCCGTAGCCCACGACAAATTCATCTGGGATGGAAAAGCCAATCCAGTCGGCGGCAATGTCGGCCTCGCGGCGGGACGGTTTGTCCAGCAGAGCGATGGTTTTGATTTTTGCCGGGTTGCGGGCTTTGAGCAGGTGCAACACGTGGGTCAGGGTGTGGCCGGTATCGACGATGTCTTCCACAACGAGAACGTCTCTCCCTTCAATTTCACCACGTAAGTCTTTGAAAATGCGCACTTCTCTACTGCTTTCCATGGCGTTTCCGTAGGAGGACGCCTCTAGAAAATCCACTTCTACGGGCAGGTCGAGTTCACGCACCAGATCGGCGATGAACACAAAAGAGCCGCGCAAGAGTCCCACCACAATCAGCTTGTCGGTGCCGTCATATTCCGCTTGAATTTCGCTAGAGAGGTCTTCGATCCGGGCCGCAATGGATTTGGCTGAGATCATTTGATCGATGACATATGGACGCTCTGACATGAGACCCTCTTGATTTTCTCTCGCTTGCGCCGCTATGTGCGCCACCAGAACCGTGCATAGCGAGGACGCTGTGCGCTGTCACGCCAAAATGAGACGACATGCCGACGCATTCTGAAACCCGCACGCTGCCATATACCGCCCAACAGATGTATGATCTGGTGGCGGATGTGGCATCTTACCCGAAGTTTCTACCGTGGTGCGGCGCGGCGCGTATTCGCTCGTTCACGCCGGTTCAAACCGAGATTGGGGCCGGGGACGAGATGCTGGCGGATCTGGTGATTTCGTTCAAAGTGTTTCGCGAACGTTTTGGCAGCCGGGTTGTGCTGTATCCTGAGGTGAAACACATCGATACCGAGTATCTGGATGGGCCGTTCAAATATATGAAATCCACCTGGGATTTTGCCGATGTGGACGGTGGTGTCGAAGTGAAGTTTTTTGTGGACTTTGAGTTCAAGAACATCCTTTTGCAAAAGGCCATTGGCCTGGTGTTCAACGAGGCGATGCACCGGATTGTGGCGGCGTTTGAGGCGCGGGCGGAGGCGCTCTATCGCTAGCCTCTTCGGGGGCGGCGTGAGGAGCGCAACAAACTGCGAAACGTGGGGCAGTCAAACTGGTTCTCATGTGGACAGTCGGCGATGTGTCGTAGCAGGCTGACCAATTCGGTGAGTTCTTGTATTTGGCTTTCCACTTCATCTGCTTTTTGAACAAAGGTGTCGCGGTTGATTTTGATGACCGAGGGCGTTGGCATCATTGCGGATACGTCTTTGAGTGAGAATTGTGCTGCCTGCGCGAGCGCAATGAAGGAAAGGCGCTCCAGCACGTCTGGATCATACTGCCGGCGCAGCCCGTGCTTCCCGGTGGAGCGGATCAGGCCAAGTTCTTCATAGTAGCGTAGGGTGGAGGGGGGCAGACCGGCTGTGTCGGCCACGTCGCGAATGTCCAAGGTTTTTGCGTTCATGGGCTTGACCTAAAGTGAGCTTGAAGTTGTATCACCACTAGGCAACAGCTGAGCGGGAGGCGTCAATGGAAGACGCATTTTGGCAAGATAGGTGGCAAAACCAGAAAATTGGGTTTCACGAACCGGCGCCAAATGCGCGCTTGATTGCGCATTTTGAAGCGTTGGCTGTGCCCAAAAGGGCCGCAGTGTTTGTGCCGCTGTGCGGCAAGTCGCTGGATATTGATTGGCTTCTGGCGCAGGGGCATCCGGTGATCGGGATCGAATTCCATGAAGCGGCGGTGCAGGCGGTTTTTGAGAGATTGGGGCTCCGTGCGGAGGAAACGCAAATCGGGGACTTGCGGCGGTACGCGGCGGGAGATCTCACGTTGTTTTGTGGGGACTTCTTTGCCTTGACGGCAGAGCAGGTGCCAGAGGTTGCGGCGGTGTTTGATCGGGCGGCTTTGGTGGCCATCGCGCCGGAGCAGCGTCAAGCATACGTCGATCATTTGAAGCACCTTTGCCGACAGGTGCCGACCTTGCTTGTGAGTTTTGATTACGACCAAAGCCAGATGCAGGGGCCGCCGTTTTCGGTGCCTCCAGAATTAGTGGATCAGTTTTACGGGGGTGATGTGACGCGGAGATTGCTGCAGAGCGACCCGATCACCAGCCCGCCAAAAATTCGCGGGATGGGAACGGAAGACGTCTATTTGCTGACGCCTGTCACATAAAAGGGGGCGGCCATGTTTGGCCGCCCAGTTCCGGAGTGATGTCTGAGGCCTCTTAAGAGGCGATGTCGTAGGCGCGTTCGTCGTGGACGGCGAGATCAAGACCGTTGACTTCGGTTTCTTCGTCCACGCGCAGCGGGGTGATCAGGCTGACCAGTTTAACCAGCACATAGGTCACAACCACGGTGAAGATACCGACGATGGCCAGAGCGCCCAGCTGAGCGGTCCTTGTGCCTTGGCCGAAGACAGCGATTATGATGGTGCCGAAGATGCCGCCAACGCCGTGCACGGCAAACACATCCAATGTGTCGTCAATCTTGGCTTTGTTGCGCACGAGGTTCACAGCTTCCTGACACAGGATGCCGGCGCCGGGGATGATGTGTTGTTGGGTGGCGCTGGCGATGTGATGACCGGTGGGGCAGGCGCGGAGGGGCCTACTGGTCGCAAACCACGGCGGCGGATACTGGCCCAACAGTGGTAATGGATTTAGAGGCGGGTGAAGAACGCTTGCAGGTCACACTTCATGTTGATGATTTCGCTGTATTGGCTGACGTCGGCACAGAGGAGCCAATTGCACTTGAGTTGGTGGAAGTCGGCGGCAACACCCAAGTGATGTTCCAGGGCGAGCTGTTGGTGGAACTGCAAGGCGCGACCGGGGTGGTTCGGCTGATGTCAGCGCAAATGCCTTTGTCCCCTACGATCGCTGGTAGAGTAATGCGGACGCTTCAATTGTGACCTCATTTCATGGGGCGGATGGTTTAGATGTCCGTGCCTTGCCGTGAACTGACTTGTGGGCAATCCGATGAAATCGATGTTCAAGCTATGTAAATCGCCTCTTGCCTTTTGGTAACATAAGGTGGGCGTCCTTGCGGGATGTTGCGCGTGATCAAGCGGGGTTTGCGAAAGTTTTTATTAAAGGCTCTCGAATATCCTCACACAGGTGCAGGTTGTGAATCCTGTGTAGTGAGGGCGCGTAACAATGATGATTTTTTTGGTTGCGATTGGTATCGCTGGTACTTTTGCAGCGATGGCCATGGTGGACGATTTGGTTGCTGATCTGGAGGCAGAGGCTGAGGCTGCGCGGGAAGAGCAACAGGCGGCAGATGCGGCCCAGGCCGAAGCCGAGGCGGATGGCGGTAAATTGGTGTTGCCGGATTGGTTTGAGGAAGCGCAGGATGAATTGAATGACCTGTATGCAGCTTCTGAAGAGCAATTGAGTGGCCCAGAGGCCGACTCTGAAGAAAGTATGTCCACCGATTTTCTGGGGGAGCCTCAAGGTGTTCAGGGGGATGAGCAATCCGTACCTGTCCCCGAAATTGCAGATACAGCGTTAAGCCAGATTTTGGCAGAATTTGAGGCGGCGGAAGATGATTTGGCGGCTGATCTGATGATTGGATCGCAGGCTTGGGCAGAAGATATGGACGGCCCGGATGTGCCGGAGGTGAATCGCGAGCATGCCGTAGAAGGGCAGGGCGAGCCGGTTGCTGAAGATAGTCCGCCACTGATCATAACTGATTTTCTCCCCGAAGACGAAGTTCTGCTAGTTGAGGGGGGCATGGCGGAAGATTTGACTTTGGAAGAAGTGCATGGCGACACGCAAGTGATGCATGGGGAAGACGTGTTGGCAGTGCTGGAAGGCCTCTCAGGTGTGTCTGTCGAAGATATTTTGGGAACGCATCATAGTGACGTCGCTCTCGCCTAATTTAGGTCAAAAAAAGGGCGGCCAGTGCGGCCGCCCAGTTCCGGAGTGATGCTTTTGAAACCTTAGGAGGCGATGTCGTAGGCGCGTTCGCCGTGTACTGCGAGGTCGAGGCCGTTGACTTCGGTTTCTTCGTCCACACGCAGCGGGGTGATCAGGCTGACCAGTTTCACCAGCACATAAGTCACAACCACCGTGAAGATGCCTACGATGGCCAGCGCGCCAAGTTGGGCGGTCCAAGTGCCTTCGCCGAAGACAGCGATCATGATGGTGCCGAAAATGCCGCCAACGCCGTGTACGGCAAACACATCCAAAGTGTCGTCAATCTTGGCTTTGTTGCGCACCAGATTCACAGCTTCCTGACACAGGATGCCGGCGATGGCACCGATGACCAAAGCCTCAACCGGGCCAACAAAGCCGGAGGCTGGCGTGATCGAGGCAAGACCTGCGATAGTACCGGTCACAAGGCCAACAAGCGATGCTTTGCCATATTTGATGCGCTCCCAAAGCGCCCAAGTGAGTGAGGCGGTGGCAGCCGAGATATGGGTCACGGTTAGGGCCATCGCGGCGCCACCGTCTGCGGCGAGCTGAGAGCCGCCGTTGAAACCAAACCAGCCCACCCAAAGCATTGCCGCGCCGATCATAACCATCCATGGGGCGTGTGGCGGGGTGGTGCGGTGGCGGCGGGCGCCAAGCATCACAGCAATCACCAGCGCCGCTAGACCTGCGGTTTCGTGGACTACGATGCCACCTGCGAAGTCTTTTACGCCAACTTCTCCAAAGATGCCGCCATCTGCCATCATGCCTCCGCCCCAAATCCAGTGCACAACCGGTGCGTAGCACAGCAACATCCAAAGGCCGGAGAACAGCAGTACAAAGCCAAAGCCGATACGCTCGACATAGGCGCCGACGATCAGTGCTGGTGTGATGATCGCGAAGGTCATCTGGAAAGCAAAGAAAAGGACCTCTGGCAGGGTGCCGGACAGGCTGTCGGTGGTGACACCAGAGAGGAACATCTTGCCGAGCCCGCCCCAGACGGAGGTTGCGCCGCCGTCATTGCCAAAGGCGATGGAGTAGCCAAAGACGAGCCATAGAACGCTCATCAAACAGGCAATGGCGTAGGTTTGCATAAATACGCTGAGCACGTTGCGGGAGCGTACGAGGCCCCCGTAAAACAACGCCAGGCCCGGCAATGTCATGAACAGGACCAGGGCTGTCGCCACGATGATCCATGCGGTGTCCGCTCCGTTCATATTTCTTTCCTCTTTGTCCCGTGAGTGGTGGTTTCCCGCCACAGAGCGGAAAACCTGCACAGAACAAAGGCTCACGTGGCCTCAAAGTGCCTTAAAACAGGGCGCTTTGCGGGATGCGCAAAAAATAAGCGGAAAATGCAGGTCGCCGCTTAAAAGGACATCACTTTGCGCAAACTGCGTCAAAAAGCAGCGTCAAAGCATGATTCCGCGCCGCTTCGCGTACGTTTTCGCGGCCTAGGGCCCCAAATTCGACGGTTTCAGTTGTGCAACCCGTTTGCTTGGCGATGCCAAAACAGACACGGCCTTCCGGTTTGAACTCTGATCCACCCGGACCCGCGATGCCCGTGATCGCAACGGCGAGTTGCGCGTCAGAGTTGACCAATGCGCCGAGCGCCATTTCTCGCGCGACCTCTTCACTTACGGCCCCAACGGCAGCCAGAGTGGCCTCGCGCACGCCGAGCATCTCTGTCTTGGCGAGATTGGTGTACGTCACAAATCCGCGCTCAAAAACGTCCGAGCTGCCAGCAACGTCGGTCAGGGCAGCGGCGACCATGCCTGCGGTGCAGCTTTCCGCTGTCGCAATGCGCAAGTTGGCGTCGCGACAGTTTTGCAGCAGTTGGGCGACATCAACCATCAAATCAGCACAATGTGATAGAGCGCAGCCGCAGCCAGCGTGGCGACGCCGGCAAACAGACCGGCCCAGATGTCGTCCAGCATGACGCCAATAGGGTCGTGGCGTTGGTCAGCCTTGCCGACCAGCCAGGGTTTCTTGATGTCAAACAGACGGAAGAACAGAAACGCGGCAATGGGACCGGGCCAGACCATGGACATATCGCGCATCGCAAAGGCCACAGCGGGGAACAGTAGGGCAATCCACATGCCGGCAACTTCGTCGATCACAATTTCAGAAGGGTCTTCGGTGGGACGATCCGCCAGATCCTGAATGCAGGCCCACATGCCAATCACGATAGCGAGCGCGGTCAGAATAGCCAGAAGCCAAACCCCGACAAAATGCGCGGCGGCCCAGCCGATGATCAGGGCGGCCAAGGAACCCCAGGTGCCGGGCGCGGCTGGCAAGCGGCCGACGCCAAAGAATGTCGTGATCATGCGGATCATGGTTTCACCAATGTTGCCGTTGCGATGGCGGCAATCCCTTCTTCGCGGCCTGTGAAGCCGAGTTTTTCACTTGTGGTGGCTTTGATCGACACGCGGTCTGAGGCCAACCCCATGATCTCGCCCATGCGGGCCATCATGGCAGCGGCGTGTGGGCCGACCTTGGGGCGTTCGCAGATCAGCGTGCAATCGACATTGGAAATTGTGAAGCCTTTGGCGGTGGCCAGATCTACGGCATGTTTGAGGAACACGGCGCTGTCCATATCCTTCCATTCTGCCTCTGACGGGGGGAAATGGCGGCCAATGTCGCCTTCGGCCAGCGCCCCATAGATGGCATCGGTGACGGCATGCATTCCCACGTCAGCGTCAGAGTGGCCTTTGAGGGCTTTAGCATGCGGGATTTTCACGCCGCAGAGGATGACGTGGTCGCCGTCTTCAAAAGCGTGCACGTCGTAGCCGTTGCCGAGTCTGATATCCATGGGGGCCCTTTGGTGGTTTTGCAGGTGTTGTTCCAGACGGGCAAAATCGTCCGGTGTTGTGATCTTTAGGTTGCGCTCATTGCCTGCCACGATGGTCACGTCAAGCCCCGCAGCGCGGGCGACCTCGACATCATCTGCCGCATTGCCTGGATGGGTGCGGTGAGCCTCAAGGATGGCGGTGAAATCAAAGCCCTGCGGGGTTTGGGCGCGAAACAGCCCATCACGGCTTTGGGTCCCGGTCACCAAGCCGTCTTGCCCGCGCCACAGGGCGTCTGTTACGGGCAGGGCGGGCGCTGCGCCTACGGCGCCGGAATGGAGCGCGTCAAGCACGGCGTTGATGGTTGCAGAGTCAATACCCGCGCGGGCCACGTCATGGATCAAGACATGGGTAAAGCCCTGACCGTCCAGCGCTTCCAAGCCGGCTCGCACAGAGGCGTCGCGAGTGTCGCCACCATAGACCGTGGGCACGTTTAGGCCGTTGCTGTGCGCAGTATCATCGGGGTGTGCCACAGCCAGTACGTGGTCAATACGCGGGTGCGTTTGAAAGGCGGCGATGGTGTGGTCGACCACGCGTTTGCCAGCAAGTGGGCGCCATTGTTTTGGCAACCCGGCGCCAGCGCGGGTGCCTCGGCCAGCGGCGACAATCACAGCGGCAGTTTTAAAGGCGGAATTTGTCATGGTTCCTGTGTAGAACCTGCACGTCGGAGTGGCAATTGACCCTTGCTGTTTGCTTAAATTTTAAGCATACGCCAAAAATTGCTACAATAATGACCAAAATCCCCGGTGATTTGTTTGAGTTTGACCAAGAGGTGAGATACGCCGAGGGCACTGCACAAGGATTAGGCACGTGACCGTTCAAGTCGCACATCTCACTCTGACCCCTCCTGTTTTTCTGGCGCCGTTGGCTGGAATCACCGATCGCCCGTTCCGCGATCTGGTGGGAAGTTTTGGCGCTGGCCTCGTGGTGAGCGAGATTGTCGCCAGTCAAGAGATGGTGCAGGCCAAGCCGGGCGTGCGTGAGCGCGCGGAGCTGGGATTCGGTGACGCCACCACGTCTGTGCAGCTTGCCGGGCGGGAAGCGCATTGGATGGCGGAAGCCGCGCGGCAGGTCGAGGCCAATGGCGCGACATTGATTGACATCAATATGGGCTGTCCTGCGAAGAAAGTGACCAGCGCCAGTGGGGGCGGGGCTAGTGGCTCGGCCTTGATGAAGGATTTGGACCATGCGCTGACGCTGATCGAGGCGGTTGTGGAGGCGGTGGATATTCCAGTGACGCTCAAGACCCGCCTTGGGTGGGACGACAACATGCTGAATGCGCCGGAGCTGGCACAGCGGGCGGAAAACGCCGGGGTGCAGATGCTGACCATTCACGGGCGGACCCGTTGTCAGTTCTACAAAGGCGCGGCGGATTGGGCCGCGATCAAAGGTGTGAAAGACGTTGTGTCAATCCCGGTGATTGCCAATGGCGACATTGTCGATGTGCCAACGGCCAAAGCTGCGTTGGCGGCGTCCGGTGCGGATGGCGTCATGGTGGGCCGCGGGGCACAAGGAAAGCCCTGGCTGTTGGCGCAGATGGCGGCGGAGCTGTTTGGCGGCGAAGCGCCTAACGAGCCAAAGGGACAAGCTTTGGTGGATATGGTGCAGGGGCACTATGAGGCGATGCTCTCGTTTTATGGTGTGGACTTGGGGCTGCGCGTCGCACGCAAACATTTGGGGTGGTACATGGATCATATTGGCACGGACGCCGGTTTGCGCCGTAGGGTTCAGACCAGCCGGGATACTGATGAGGTCATGGCGCTTTTGGCAGAAGCATTAGTGCCTGCGCAGGACATCCCAAGCGATGGAGAAGCGGCATGAGTGCGCAGAGCCCGATTTGGAGCAGCTTGCCGGTGCCTGCGCTGGTGGTGGATGAAACCGATGTGATCCTGCGGATCAATCCGGCGGCGGAGATGTTTTTGAATGCCTCGTCCAAGTCCATGGTGGGACAGCCGATCTGGGACAAGGTGATGATTGATGCGCCCTTGGAAGAGGCGTTCCATCGGGCGCGGGAACACGGAACGCCACTGTTTGTGAATGATGCGGATATTGGGACCGGCGATGGGCCACCGGTGCAATGCAATTTGCAGATTGCGCCGCTGGCGGATGCGCCTGGCGAGATGCTGTTTTTGATCTCCAGCCGTGAGTTGGCCGGGCGGATGACACGCAGTCATTCGGTGAAGTCTTCGGCCAAATCGGCGATTGGCATGGCGGAAATGCTGGCACATGAGATAAAGAACCCACTGGCGGGCATAACGGGTGCTGCACAGCTTTTGTCGATGAACCTGCGTCCGGATGATCTTGAATTGACTGATCTAATTGTGGAAGAAAGCCGCAGAATCGTGAAACTGCTGGAGCAGGTGGAGCAGTTTGGCAATCTGTCGCTGCCACAGCGCAAGCCGGTGAACATTCACGATGTGTTGGATCGCGCGCGGCGGTCTGCGCTGGTGAGCTACGGCGCACATATGCAGATCATTGAGGATTATGACCCTTCCTTGCCGCCAGCAGAAGGGGACGCGGATCAGCTGCTACAAGTGGTGCTCAATCTATTGAAGAATGCCAGTGAAGCGGCTGAAAAGTCTGGCACAATTCGAATTCGGACCTACTACGAACACAGTTTCCGACTGCGGCGTGCAGATGGCACCGGGCAGCCGTTGCCGTTGCAGATTGAGATCATTGACGACGGACCGGGCCTGCCGGATGACCTTAAGGGTGATGTGTTTGATCCCTTTGTGTCGGGCCGGGAAAACGGCACCGGGCTGGGTCTCGCCTTGGTCAGCAAAATCATTTCGGATCATGGCGGCATGATCACGGTGGACTCCGTGCCCGGGCGCACGGTGTTCAAACTCTCGCTTCCGCGGGCAAGCAAAGACACACTCAAAGCATATGAGGAGAGCCTCTGATGGATGGCACGGTTCTGGTTGCAGATGATGATCGCACAATCCGCACGGTTTTGACGCAGGCACTCACGCGGGCGGGGTGTAAAGTGCATGCCACGTCCTCTCTGACCACGCTGATGCGCTGGGTTGGGGAAGGCAAAGGTGACGTGGTTATCACAGATGTGATGATGCCGGATGGCAATGGCTTAGAAATGCTGCCAAAGATCTCTGAGGATCGTCCTGGGCTGCCAGTGATCGTGATCTCTGCGCAGAATACAATCATGACCGCAATTCAGGCCGCAGAGGCCGAGGCGTATGACTATTTGCCCAAGCCGTTTGACTTGCCGGACTTGATGAAACGTACGGGTAAGGCGCTGGAACAAAAGCGTCGGGCACCCTCCACGCAAGTGACGGAAGATGAGCGGCCAGATGAGTTGCCTCTTGTGGGGCGCACCGCGGCGATGCAGGCGCTCTATCGGCTGGTGGCACGGGTCATGAATACGGACTTACCAGTGTTGATTTCCGGTGAAAGTGGGACTGGTAAATCGCTGATTGCGAAAGAAATTCACGACTTCTCGGATCGTCGAAATCTACCGTTTGTGGTTGTGAATGCCGCAGATTTGAGTGATTTGGAAGGGCCCGCCAAAGTATTGGCCAAAGCCAAAGGCGGCACCATTCTCTTTGACGAGATTGGTGACATTGATGACGAGGTACAGGCCCGGATCGTGCGCATGATGGACACGCCTGGTGAACATAGTCCGCGGTTTATGGCGACCAGTCAGGTGAATTTGAACGCGGCAATGGATAGTGGGTCAGTGCGGCAAGACCTGTATTACCGTTTGAATGGTGCGGCGATCCATGTGCCGGCTCTGCGTGAACGGGTCGACGATATCCCGTTATTGGTGGAGCACTTCCTGAACCGAGCTGAGCGCGAGGGTGCTCCTTTGCGGGTGTTCACGGATGACGCGATGGATCTGTTCCGTTCTTACAGTTGGCCGGGCAATGTGCGGCAATTGGAGAATGCTGTGCGACGGTTGGTTCTGACGGCGCAGGCTGAAGAAGTTACGCGCGGAGAGGCGGAAATGATGTTGGGGGCGCAGCCCCAGGCTGGACCGCTTTTTGGGGGGGATGACAGCGAGAAACTGTCTGCTTCGGTGGCCCGGCACTTGCGAAGGTATTTTGATTTGCACGGCAATATGTTGCCTCCGGCGGGTCTTTATGCGCGCATCCTGCGGGAGATAGAGATGCCTTTGATTGAGATTGCGTTGGACGCAACAGGTGGCAATCAGGCGAAATGTGCTGATTTGTTGGGGATCAACCGGAATACGCTTCGTAAAAAAATCACTGATTTGGATATTCACGTGACACGGCGCCGCAAATTGATGTAAAAAGGCCACATAAGCGTGGCGTGCGGGTCGCACTCGGCAAAAATGAGTCGGCGGCTTGAATGCGCGACAGAATATGGCGGTGGACCGCGAGAGCGGTACCAAATCAATTGAGGAAGTCGGGTGTCTAGCCGGACAGTGACCAGTCATTGGGCGCGTTTTCAGCGTCTGCGAAGGCAAAGGCGTGTCCAGAATGCAGCAACTCTGGGGTTGGTGCTTCTGGGGCCTGCTTTGGCTTTGGTTACCTTTTTGGTGCTTGGGCCGTTTAATCTGGGTGCGTCCTCAAGCGGTCTTCGGGCGATTCTGCTTGCCGATCTGGTGTATGTGCTCGTTGTTGCCACCTTAGTGTTGCAAAACGTCATGCGGGCAATTGCTTCCAGACGTGCAAAATCTGTCGGTTCACGTTTACACCTGCGCCTAACAGGGGCCTTTGCGCTTTTGGCGCTGGTGCCGGCGGTGACGGTGGCGGTGTTTGCCGGACTGACGTTGAACATTGGTCTTGAGGGCTGGTTCAGCGAGCGCGTCCGTCAAGTGGTGGGTAATTCACTGGCGGCTGCGCAGGCGTACGAGCAGGAACATATTGCTGCGCTGGAGGAAGACGCGGGATTGTTGGCGGATTTCCTGAACGAAAATAAGAGACGCAGCTTTGGCCTGGATGCTGGCGAGGTGCGCGTTCTGCTTGCATCCGGTCAGGTGCGAATTCAGCGGGGGCTAAAAGAAGCCTTTGTGATCAATAGCGCCGGTCAGATTGAGGCGCGGGGAGAGCGCTCTTACCTGTTTGACTTCGAGAAGCCATCTGAAACGGACATGCAAACTGCGATAGCAGAGGGTTCGGTTGTCATCCGTGATCTGGATAACAATGAAATGCGCGCGCTGGTGCGGTTGGACGCGTTTCTTGATCGGTTTCTTTACATCAGTCGTGACGTTGATGCAGAGATTTTCCAGCTTTTAGATGATACACAGGCCAGTGCGCGTCTGTACTCGCAGCTTGAGAGCGAGCGCGGGCAGAGGTTGTTTGAATTTGGCATGATTTATCTTGGGTTTGCGTTGATCCTCGTGCTAGCGGCGATCTGGATGGGGATGTGGTTTGCGGAACGCTTGTCGCGACCAGTCGGACGCTTGACTGGGGCCGCGCAGAGGGTTGGTGCCGGCGATCTCGACGTGCGTGTTATGGAAGAGGATGGCGACGACGAGATTGCCATGCTGAGCCGCTATTTTAACCAAATGACGCGCCAGTTGAAGGCGCAACGTGAAACCTTGCTGGACAATACCAGGCAGATTGATCGACGACGACGGATGTTTGATTCAGTGTTGAGTTCAGTAACCTCCGGAGTGGTTGGATTAGACAGCGCTGGCAAAGTTGCCTTTGTGAATCGGTCGGCGGAACGGCTATTGGACTGGGCAGACGACCGTCAGGAAATGCCTTTATCCTTGGCGGTGCCGGAATTTGGGCCGCTGCTGGAAGACCTCAAGTCAAGTGGCAGAGAGGTGGCGCAGGAAGAGGTGAAAGTCAGTCGATCGGGGCGGTTGGAAAATCTGCTTGTTCGTATGTCGACACGTCGACGTGATGATGGCTCGTTGGAGGGGTACGTGGTTGCCTTCGATGATGTGACCGATTTGGTAACAGCGCAGCGTATGGCGGCCTGGGGTGATGTAGCCCGCAGGATTGCACATGAGATTAAGAACCCGCTGACACCTATTCAGCTGAGCGCAGAGCGCATTCGGCGCAAATTTGCCAGTAAAGTGGGCGAAGAGAGCGATCAGCTTGAGCAGATGACTGAAGTCATTGTGCGACAAACCAACGATTTGCGCAGGATTGTGGATGAATTCTCCAAATTTGCGCGGATGCCAGAGCCTCAGCGTAAATCGGTTGAGGTGGTTGAACTTGTGTCTGGCGCAGTGCTGTTGCAAGAGGCGGGGCAGCCAGATGTTCGGTTTGTGAGGGATATTTGCCAAGGGCCATTGGCAGCGGAACTGGATGATACAATGATTTCCCAGGCGCTGAATAATCTAATTAAAAACGCCGGAGAAGCCATTGAAACTTTGAGGGAAAAAGGTGTTTCTGAAACGTTTTATCCGGAAATTCATGTGTGTCTGATCCAAGAGGCAGATCAGGCGGTTGTACGGATATCTGACAATGGCGTTGGCTTACCGGAGGACCGCGCACGTTTGTTTGAGCCTTATGTCACCACACGGGATAAGGGCACGGGGCTCGGTCTCCCGATTGTGAAAAAGATCATAGAAGAACACGGTGGACAGCTTGCGTTGCTTGATGCCCCGGTGTTTGCCAACAATTCCCACGCAGGGGCGATGGCCGAGGTTCGGTTACCGCTGTCTCAGAAGGCCGATTCTGCGATGGTACCCAAAGAGAGCGAGCGAGTATTATGAGTGACATTCTGATTGTAGACGACGAACGCGATATCCGAGAGTTGATTTCGGATATTTTGAAGGACGAAGGCTACACCACGCGGTTAGCGGGCAATTCCGATGACGCCATGGCTGAAGTGACCAGCGCGCAACCGGCATTGATGATCCTCGATATTTGGCTCAAAGACAGCAATATGGATGGTATCGACATCCTAAAGGCGGTAAAAAACGACTACCCGGAAGTGCCGGTGGTGATCATTTCCGGGCATGGGAATATCGAAATCGCGGTCGCTGCTATCAAACAGGGCGCCTATGATTTTATTGAGAAGCCGTTCAACATCGATCAGCTTTTGGTGGTTATCAAGCGGGCGATGGAGGCCAGCCGCCTGCGACGGGAGAACACTGAGCTTAAACGCCAAGACAGTAAGCCAGCGGAACTGATTGGCGACAGCGCAGCGTTTCGCGGAATGATTTCGCAACTTGATAAGGTTACGCGGTCCAATGGTCGCGTGATGCTGACAGGCCCTGCTGGTGTCGGCAAAGACGTATCGGCTCGCTACATTCATTCCAATTCCAATCGGGCTGGTGCGCCATTTGTGACGGTGTCTTGTGCCGGGATGGATCCGGATCGTGTCGAAGAAATCCTTTTTGGCCGTGAAAGCGCAGAGCGCGGCGTGGAAACTGGCCTTTTGGAGCAGGCTAACGGCGGCGTGATTTACTTTGACGAAGTGGCTGACATGCCGTTGGCAGCGCAAAGCAAAATTTTGCGGGTTTTGGTGGATCAGCAGTTTACCCGCGTAGGTGGGGCTAAGAAGATACGTGTCGATTTGCGGGTGATTTCGTCAACGAACGGTAATCTCAAACAGGCGATTGATGCCGGTGATTTTCGCGAAGAATTGTACCATCGTCTAAATGTTGTACCGATTGCGGTCCCGTCATTGGAAGAACGCCGCGAGGATATTCCAGCTTTGGCAGCCTATTTCCTCGGGCAGCTGCATGATGTGCAGGGATTGCCGCTGCGTGCGCTGAGTTCGGATGCCGCAGCTTTGATGCAGACCATGGTTTGGCCCGGCAATGTGCGCCAACTTAAGAACTTGATCGAGCGGGTTTTGATCTTGGGCGACGGTCAGGACGATATCGAGTGTCGGGAGCTTCCAGGTGAAAGTGATACAACCGCGGAAGAGGGGCGCATAGTGCTGTCTGGTGCATTGGCAACTCTGCCGCTTCGGGAAGCGCGAGAAGCGTTTGAGCGGGAATATCTACTCACGCAGATCAATCGATTTGGTGGTAATATAAGCCGCACTGCCAGCTTTGTCGGCATGGAGCGCAGCGCCCTGCATCGTAAGTTAAAATCTTTGGGTGTTGTGACCTCCAACAAAGCTGGCGCGCGGGTCGCGCATGTCTCTGGCGAGGATGAGGTTGAGCGGGAAGCCGGTTAACCAGGCTTCCCGTCACATGCTTATAGTGGTTTGGTCAAATCAATTAGAACGCGACCATTTTCTGTGCGTAAGCCGCAGATATTTGTGCTAAACTCTGGCGCAACTCTGATAGGCGCGAAGGATCGGTCTGCGAGTTGCTCGTCTTTACAATAGGGAATTCTTACCCGGGCATAGCCCTTGCTTTGCATGCAATTTCTAGCAGCAGTGTAGCGACGTCCCTCGTTAACATCATAGCTTTCTGGGCGTTGTCCGACAACTTGTCCCTTAGAGTTATAGATTGGCCACCAATCGGTCACGATCCAGGGGGGGAATTCATCCGCCGCTGAACGATTGCATTGCGCTTGATCTACGTTGCGTTCTGTTTTTGTCATGCCTGGCCGATACATCGTCGAGAATTCTGTACAGCCAGCAAGCGCCATCATGAGGCATCCGGTCAGAAATGGGTGTTTCATTTGGCGCTCCATAGCGTTTCGGGATCAAAGTGGTTCGTTTAGGTCGACTAGTGCAATGCCCCCACCTTGGCCTCGAATCGCGCAAAGGTTTGGAGCAGGATTTGGAGCGCCCTTGATTGGCGCAAATTGGCGCCCGGATAATTGCTCTTCTGTGCAGATTGGGTGTGTTGCCGAAGTATACCCTTTTAGCGTCATGCAATCCCGGCGGTGTTCTGCCCGCATGCTGGCGTTTGCGTCCCGCATTTGGACATGACTGCCACCCCAATAACCTGGATATCCCCACTGACCACCAACGTAGCCTCCATAGCCTCCGTGATATCCTGAATAGACTGTTGTGGTGAAGTTGGCGGCAGGAAACAGCCGGTTGGCCTCAACGGAGCAGGCGGTGTCATCACGTGACGCGGTTTCACGGGTGACGCCCGGTTTGGCAAAGCCGGAGTAGGAAGTTGGGCCGCAGGCCGTGAGGCAAAGGCCGAAAATAGAAATAAGGGCTGCTGTCCGCATGAGACTCACCTATGACGCAAATGCTTGAAACTTAGGCCAATCAAAGCCGGTATGCGCACGAGGGTCAATGGTAACAATTGACCTAGCTTTCCCCTTCTGGCATGGCTGAGGGCCGAAACCCAAGAGGAAACACATGAAGGTCATAATCTGTGGGGCTGGTCAGGTCGGGTGGCAGATTGCCCGTCATTTGTCTGGTGAAAACAATGACGTCACTGTTGTTGATAACAATCCAGAGCTGGTGCGCCGCGCTACGGACACGTTGGATGTGCAAGGGATTTCTGGGTTTGCTAGCTACCCGGATGTGTTGGATCGTGCCGGGGCCCGGGATGCGGATATGGTGATTGCTGCGACTTATTCGGATGAGGTCAATATGGTGACCTGTCAGGTGGCACATTCAGTGTTCTCAGTACCGCGGAAAATTGCGCGCTTACGCAGTCAATCCTACCTGGATGTGCTGTATTCGGATCTGTATCGACGTGACCATATGCCAATTGACGTTGTGATTTCGCCGGAGCGCGAGGTTGCGGATGCAGCTCTCAAGCGCTTGGCGACTCCCAAGGCCTTCGACGCGGAAACGTTCTTAGGTGGCAAGGTGCAGATGTTGGGCCTGACGTTAGACGATGATTGTCCTGTGGTGAATACGCCTTTGCGCCAGTTGACCGACCTGTTTTCTACCTTGAGTGCCGTGGTTGTCGGCGTGCGGCGGGGCGGTACGTTGATTGCACCTGAGCCTGGAGATCAGTTGTTTGTCGGGGACGACATATACGTTTTTACTTTGGCGGAAGACGTTAACCGCACCATGGAAGTGTTTGGCAAAAAGGTAAATAAACAGGAACGCGCAGTGATTGTAGGTGGTGGCAATGTGGGCCTCATGGTGGCGCAGCGATTGGAAGCCAGCGCCTCTCGAGTGCGTACAAAGATCATTGAACGGGATCGAAAGGTCGCGGAACGGGCCGCCGAGACTTTGGAGCGAACCATTGTGTTGAATGGCGACGGGATGGATGTGGCGCTGTTGGCTGAAGCTGGAGTGGATCGGGCGGATGCAGTTTTGGCTGTAACGGATGATGACAAGACCAATATGTTGGCCTCTGTACGGTCCAAGTCTGCTGGGTGTCCTCTGGCGATTGCGCTAATAAATGACCCGACCTTGGCCCCGTTGATGACGCCGTTGGAGATTGATGCCTTTATTAATCCGCGAGCCACAACAGTAAGTTCGATCCTTCGGCACATCCGCCATGGGCGGGTGAAAGACGTCTATTCTGTGGGGGATACTGAGGCGGAGATTATCGAAGCGGAAGTTCTGTCGACTTCGCCGATCGCCGGAGAGATGGTGCGCGACATCGATTTTCCTGAAGGTGTGTTGATTGGGGCGATTTTGAAGGGCCAAGAGGTGGTGAAGCCAAAAGGCGGCACACGCATCAACGAAGGCGATGTTATCGTCTTGTTTTCCCTGACTGCAGATGTCCCAGAAGTGGAGCGGCTGCTGCAGGTCTCCATCGATTTTTTCTAAACCATGAGATTGGGTCTGTCTCAAATACCGTTGTTAGTGCAGATGGTGCTGTTCTCGGGCGCTATGATGTTTGTGCCTGCGGTATTGGCGACTTTTCAGGATCAGCACTTTGTTGCGCGGATGTTTTTTTACGGCGGCATTCTGGTTTTGTTTACTTGTATCCTGATTGCGATCGCCATCCATGGGACCAAGCGGCGTGCGCGTACGTCTGACAATTTGAAAGCGCTGTTCTTCGCCATAACATTGCTGCCTGCGGTATTGGCTTGGCCGATGTACGAAGCGCTGGATGTGGTGCCGTTTCTCGATGTGTACTTTGAGATGGTCAGCAGCTTAACCACAACTGGCATGACAATTTATGAGCCTGCCAGCATGTTGGTGGACCCGCTTCATCTTTGGAGAGGTATGGTGGGCTGGCTAGGCGGATTGTTGATGTGGATTGCAGCAGCAGCCGTGTTGGCGCCTTTGAGTCTTGGTGGATTTGAAGTGACTGCCGTGGGTGAACCTGGTCAGGCCATCAGTGGTATAGGCCATATGCAGAAGGCTCATCCAATGAAGCGCTGGAGTAAGGCCTCGCAGGCGTTGGTGCCGATCTATGGTGGGCTGACGTTTGCTTTGGCGGTGATGTTGATTGTGCTCGGTGACAGCCCATTTGTGGCCACCATGCATGCGATGGCAACCATGTCGACCAGCGGAATTTCTGCTGTAGGCGGTGTTGGGTCCAGTGTTAGCGGCGTGCCCGGCGAAATGGTGATTTTCCTGTTTCTGCTGTTTTCCCTGTCTCGAGGAACATTCAGCTCAGACACTGGCGCCGTGCAGCGCAACAATCTGCGGGAAGATCCGGAGTTGCGTTTAGGCTTTCTTATCGTGGCCGCCGTGCCAACAGCTTTGTTCATGCGTCATTGGGTGGGGGCGTTTGAAGACAACGCTTTGCAGGACCCGACGGCAGCTCTCAAGGCGGCGTGGGGTGGGATGTTCACGGTGATGAGTTTCCTGACTACCACTGGTTTTCAGAGTGGTGAATGGGAAGTGGCCCGGGAGTGGAGCGGGCTGTCCGCGCCGGGGTTGATCCTAATGGCGTTGGCGATGGTTGGTGGCGGTGTGGCTACCACTGCGGGTGGTGTAAAACTACTGCGGGTCTATGCGCTTTATGTGCAGGGACTTGGGGAAATGGAGCGACTGGTGCACCCAAATGTGGTGCTGGGACGTCGCCGCATAGGCGCTCGTCAGATCCGTCGTAAAGGCGCGGTGATTGCCTGGGTGTTTTTCATGTTGTTTGCACTGTCGATCGCGGCAGTGACGATCACATTGGCCCTGCTGGGAAATGACTTTCAAGAGGCGGCTATTTTGGCAATTTCAGCGCTGACCACGGCGGGTCCACTGACCCAAATTGCCGGCGAGTTTCCAATTGCGATTTCGTCGCTCGGGGTTGCGGAAAAGCTCATTTTATGTGCAGCTATGACCTTTGGACGACTGGAGGCATTGGCGATCATCGCATTGATTTCACCGGATTTGTGGCAGAAATGATGCGGTTTACGTGGGGCCGAACCAAAAACTTAACAATTTAGGCTGGTAAGTCACGAATCCACGTTCCATACTCTCGTCGCACGACTACCCGATGCATAAACAAGAACAAAGGCAAGCGCGACATGGCTTCGGATCGACAGAATCTCCAAGATGCATTTTTAAATCACGTCCGGAAAACCAAAGTTCCGGTGACAATTTTTCTGATTAATGGCGTAAAATTGCAGGGTGTGATCACCTGGTTTGACAATTTTTGTGTGTTATTGCGTCGCGATGGTCAGAGTCAGTTGGTCTACAAACACGCGATCTCAACTATCATGCCGGCCCAGCCGATTTCGCTTTACGAGGGTGAAGACGCCTCTTGATGGAGCATGACACGCAGGTGACCCGCGCTTGGGTCCTGCACCCCGATATTTACGGCGCTGATGTTCGGCGTGAGGCCTCTTTCGCATTGGAAGAGGCCGTTGCACTTGCGGACGCTTTGCCAGAATTGGAAGTTGTTGGCTCAAACGTGGTGCGTTTGCCGCGGGCGCAACCCGGCACGCTTTTTGGGTCTGGCAAGATTTCAGAGCTGAAAGCGCTTTTTAAAGCTAATGAGGTTGAGCTTGTCCTGATTGACGGGCCGGTGACTCCGGTGCAGCAACGCAATCTTGAAAAAGAGTGGAAGGTCAAACTTCTGGACAGGACCGGGTTGATCCTTGAGATCTTCTCTGATCGCGCACGTACGCGCGAAGGTGTGTTGCAGGTGGAAATGGCAGCGCTGTCTTATCAGCGCACGCGACTGGTGCGGGCTTGGACCCACCTGGAGCGCCAACGTGGTGGTCTTGGGTTTGTGGGTGGTCCCGGTGAAACCCAGATTGAGGCTGACAGGCGGGCAATTGACGACCATCTGGTGCGGCTGCGGCGCCAGCTGTCCAAAGTGGTGAAGACCCGCGAGTTGCACCGTAAGGCGCGTGCCAAAGTGCCATTTCCAATCGTCGCGTTGGTTGGCTATACCAACGCGGGAAAATCTACGCTTTTCAACCGCGTCACAGGCGCGGATGTGATGGCAAAAGATATGCTGTTTGCCACATTGGACCCGACCATGCGGGCGGTGGAATTGCCCAACAACGGGCCGGAAGTGATCCTCTCTGACACGGTGGGGTTCATCAGTGACTTGCCCACGCAGTTGGTGGCGGCGTTCCGCGCAACACTGGAAGAAGTGTTGGCGGCGGACTTGGTGCTGCATGTGCGCGATATTGCGCATCCAGAAAGCCAGCATCAATCTGGGGATGTGACCACCATTCTTGAGACGCTTGGCCTCAGTGAGGACACGCCTCAGATTGAGGTCTGGAACAAGATTGATCTTCTCAGTGCCGAAGACCGCGACGCAGTGATGGCCAAGGCCGACCGTGAGGATGCGATCTTTGCAGTCTCTGCGGTGAGTGGCCAAGGGCTGGACGAGATGTTTGCTGCCATTGGGAAAGCGCTTGCCGGTGATAAGTCCCGTGAATTCCTGAAGTTGTCATTTGCGGATGGCAAAGGCCGGGCATGGCTGTTCAAAGAAGGTGTTGTAGAAGGGGAGCAGCAAACCGAAGACGGGTTCGAGCTCACCGTTCTATGGACGCCAAAGCAGCGGGCCCAGTTCGAGGGCCTCTAAACCCTTACTGCGCGCGCGGCTGCAATGTGGTGACACCCACAGCCGCGGCGCGCGCCAGTTCTTCATCCAGAGACATTGGAATATATTCGCCGCGGCGCCAGAGTTGGGCCATGTCGTCGTAAAACCGTGACAGGAAGTGACCAGATTGGCCCGTAGAGATGATGAACACCGAGCTGTCCGGATCGGCAAAGTCATAAACACCGCGATAGCCTGCGGCGTGTACATTCAGGTATGGATTGGCGCCGGTTCCCGCAGTTTTTCCACGTTGCAAAGTGTTGTCTCCACCAGACGTGGATTGGCGGATGTTCACAAAGAAGCGCAGCACTGGCACCTTGCCAAGGACTTGGTGGTCGTGGGTTGCTTGGTGCGCGTCACCCCAACGCAAGGCTTCAAGTTGCTGTCCGTATCGTTCTTCTATGGCGATCAGTGCGTCGTCAAGCGCCATGCGGGCCATGTCAGCGCAGGTTTCTTTGGGGGCACTTTGACGAACGTCACACCAATCTGCCGCGCCACCGACATTGCGGAAAACACGCTCAATGAAGAGCGGCTCCACATGTGTAAACTCATCGGCTAGCGGGCCAAGGTCGTCACGGATCAGACGATCTTGCAGAGCACGCGTCCAGGCGGCGTAAATTAGAGGTTCCGGCATGTGCTCGTTCATTTCGCCGTTCCATTCGGACAGCAGGGTTAGGGCGCGCTGCCGTTGGCGTTCGCGGGAGCCTTCGGGCGCGGCCTCGCCGGTGAACCAGAGGTCTGCTCCAATTAGCGGGAGGAGGGCGCGGGCGGAGAAACTGACGGTATCTAGCTGGGCTTCAATAAAACTGTCACGGGTGTGCACGCGACGTGATTGCATCAAGCGGGTCCAGCGCTGGATACGTTGACTGTCCCCCCAGACGTGAGAGATATGCTCGGGGAAGCGGCGTTCGACCAGTTTGTTATTGGTGTTGCCGACAATACCGCCAACCGGCTCAATGAAGGACGGATTGGCGCCGCCGTCCAGCATGCCTTGCCAGCGGTTCTCCAATCTCCATCCAAGAGCGGGCAGGCGGCCCTGGCTTTGGTGTTTGGCATCCCGTTTGGGAAGGGCACCTATGAGTTTCATACCGATGTTTTTACTATCCGCGAGGGTCAGTGTGAGACCCGGAGCTATGTGGCCATTGGTTGCTTCCATGCCCTCTTCAACTGAGCCCGCAAACATCAGCGCCATCAAAGCACTTGTTGACGTGTCACGTGAACTGAGGGCCGTCCAATTTAGGGCCGCGACGTGGCCCGGAGGTGTAATTGTGCTCAGGTTGAAATCCGATCCTGGCAGGACAGGGCCATTTTCGGTCCAGCGTAAGGTCAGGGTGATTGGTTCACGGTCTTTGATGGTAATGATAGATTTACGGGTGACAAATGGTTTGAATCCGTTTGGCGTGCGATAGTTTTCCGAATTGGACGAATCCAACTCTTCGATCATTAGGTCTTGGTCGTCGACATAGGCCGCGGTAACGCCCCAGCCAAGGTCATTGCTGCGTCCTGCGAGAACAACTGGGATGCCGGGAATGGTTGCGCCGATGACGCCGCCAGACGAAAGCTCCAAGCGGGCGAGGTACCAGATGGCTGGGGCTGACAGACCAAGATGAGGGTCGTTGGCCAGCAGAGTTCCACCAGAAGCGCTTCGATTTGGGGCAGCAGCCCAGGCGTTTGATGCGCCGGAGAGACTTGGCAGTGTGAAGGGCGAGAGTGGGTGTTCTGGCAGAGCTGTGCTTTTGGCGAAGGTCGGCGTGTTTGGCACAAGGCTGGCGTATTCGGGCAGGGCAGCGACGCCGGTGCCAGGCGCGTCGGGTAGAATGTCGACAAGGCGAGCTTGATCCGGCAGCGCCAACGAGGTGCGGGCGCGCAGGACTTCGAACTGCAAATGCCCAGTGAGTTGCAGCGCCATGAGTTTTTGAAGGGTTATGGAGTCGGCGGGTTGCCATGGGGAAAAGCTTTGTTTGAATAAGAACAATTCTGGCGCGCCACGGCCCAATGCTTCGGTGTTCACCTCATTGATGCGGGCGTTGACGCCGCGGGCGTAAGCCTCCAGCGCGGCGAGGGTTTCATCGTCCTGCACCAAAACCGACTGACGGGCCGCGCCAGCCAGATCAAAGCGGCGCATAAGTTTGTCGATGTCCAGCGTGCGGGGACCAAATACCTCGGATAGTCGGCCTTGCACCGTGCGGCGCATGGTCAGCATTTGCCAGAGCCGGTCCTGAGCATGAGCATAGCCCAGGCCAAAGAAAACGTCTTCGTCTGATTGACCAAAAATGTGAGGCACGTTGGCGTTGTTGCGCACGATTTCGACGGGCTGAGAAATGCCGCTGACGGAGAGGGATTTATCGTAAGTGGGCAGACTACGTGAGGCGAGGAAGTAGATCAGAATCACACCTAGTACACATAGAATCACCAGGCCGCTCGCGATACGCAAAAGCCATTGAAAGAATGTGGTCATAGGGCTGCCCTTGTTTGTTCTTGCCTTCTGCTTGCGCAGGCGAGACAAGTATTACGACAATAGACAGTTGGGGAAAAGACGATGGCAAAAGTTGCGTTTTTGGGTCTGGGTGTGATGGGCTATCCTATGGCTGGTCACTTGGTCAAAGCTGGTCACGAGGTGACTGTTTTTAATCGTACAACAACCAAGGCTGAGGCTTGGGCAAAGGAGCACGGAGGTTCCTTTGGTGCGACGCCAAAAGAGGCGGTTCAAGGCGCGGATTTTGTGATGTGCTGTGTTGGCAATGATGATGACCTGCGGCAGGTCTGCATCGGAGTAAACGGCGCGTTTGATGGCATGGAGGCAGACACGATTTTTGTCGATCACACCACAGTTTCGGCCAAAGTGACAGCTGAGCTCTATAATACAGGTAAAGCGCAAAGCATTGCCTTTGTCGATGCGCCAGTGTCTGGCGGTCAGGCTGGGGCCGAGAATGGCGTTTTGTCGATCATGTGTGGCGGTGATGAAGCCAGCTATGAGGCTGCGGAAACTGTGATGCAGGCCTATGGACGTTCAATTAAGAGGTTGGGCGAAAGTGGCGCTGGTCAGCTGACCAAGATGGTGAACCAGATTTGTATCGCTGGGTTGGTACAGGGATTGTCCGAAGGGTTGCATTTCGCCGAAAAAGCCGGGCTGGACGGGCGCGCCGTCGTTGAAGTGATTGCTGGAGGCGCAGCAGGCAGCTGGCAGATGCAGAACCGATACGAGACCATGATTGACGATGAATTCGAACATGGGTTTGCAGTGGACTGGATGCGCAAAGATCTTGGGATTTGTCTTTCGACAGCGGATGAAGTGGGCGCGAGCCTGCCTGTAACCGCGTTGGTAGATCAGTTTTACAAAGAGGTGCAAAAGCAAGGCGGTGGCCGTTGGGATACGTCGAGTCTGATTAAGCGCCTGCGGGCAATGGGTTGAGCACACCAGTTTTGCGCATCAGGGCCAGTGCCTGAAGCCAATACGGCGCCCCATCCGGGGCGCTGTCTCTAAACAACGCGTGAACGGGTGCGTTGTGGCCTCTTCTTTCGCAAATCTGTATTTTGACTGGCGCATCAACTTGTTGGATGTAGCGGTTTACAATGGAACAGTTCTCCGTGGGTACTATGCGGTCTTCAATGCTGTGTACCATCAAGCAGCCAGGGGCGTCCTTTTGCAAAGTCCAGGGATGTTGAAGCGTGGCGCCGAGTGTTACGACGCAGGCGGGCTTTTCAAAACGGGGCAATAGGGGGTCGGGGAAGGCCAAAGAAAGCCCAATCATGCCGCCAGCAGATATGCCGATGTAGCCAAATTTGGAGCGCCTGAAATCAAACGGGCCGTGTCCAGCTCGCAAAAAACGTAAGGCTTCTCCCATGTCCTGCCGAGCCGCTTCAAACCGTGGACCCATATGGTGGTGGGCTAACTTCATTCCTTCGTCTATCGCTTTTTTACGATTGGCATACACATGGCGGCGCTCCTGCACTTTCAAGGTCCGATCCTCTGTTTTTAAACGGTAGCTTACTGAGGCAACGGCTGCGCCCAGTGCAGTAAGACGCCGAGCGAGTTTCTGCACTGGCGCTGCAGCGCGGTTACCTTTCACAAAGCCGCCGCCATGGGCGAAAATTATGAGTCCGCTTGGAGCTTTATCTTGCGGCAAATACAAATCGAGCGCGAGGGGGATGTCCGCGCGCTCGATGTAGTTGATGCCGAGAATAGAGTGCATTTCCGGTCCTGAAATCGGGTTACGGAATGATGCGTGAATATTTGATACCTTCCAGCGTAGCGCCAATTTTCAGTCCGGCTTGGCCGAAGATTACCGCAATTACAGGCGCGAGAAGGTTGGTGGTTTCAGCAGAAAGGTTTGCGCCTTCATTGGCGACCACATACTGAACGCCAGCACCTGCAGCCCAGCCGTTTGAGCGACGGAACTCAGTCAGAGCACCTTCGGTCATGAAGAACAAGACGTGGGCATGTTGCTGTGCGCCAAACTGCAGACCCACGCTTCCTTTGGTCGCCGAGTAATAGTCGACCGTAACGTCGTTTACGCGCAGCGCGCCGCGCCCGTAGCCGCCACCAAATCCGAGACCTGCTTCTGTGATTAGAGGCATAACCAGCGTACCGGTTGATTTTGCTTTCAGATCGAGCGTGTTGGGGTACTCTGAAAAAAGATAATCCAAAGTTGCGTCTACGCGAGCGTCAATTTCATTTGCTCCATTGGAGCCTACTCCATTGCCGCATGCTGCTGTGACTCCAGCTGCGGCCAAGCCGGTCAGCGCGAAGCCGCGTCGTGTCAGGTTGCTCATAATGCTATTGCCCGTTTTTTGTGTTTCTGCTCATATCGCCGGTTTTGTGATCCGGGTTGATCTCGACTATAGACGCTGTGGTATTCGATGTCACGAAATCTGCGTCAAATCGCTAAGCTTTGCGGGAGTTTTGCCTATTTCTCTGCTAGCTTGCGGGCGACATCGGGAGCGAAATACGTCAGGATCCCGTCACAGCCCGCACGCTTGAAGGCCATGAGACTTTCCATCATCGCCTTATCGCCGTCGATCCAGCCATTTTGGGCGGCACCGGCGATCATTGCGTATTCTCCGGAGACCTGGTAGGCGAATGTCGGCACGCCAAACTCGTCTTTCACATTCCGGCAAATGTCTAAATAAGGCATGCCGGGTTTGACCATGACCATATCTGCGCCTTCAGACAGGTCGCGAGCTACCAGACGAAGCGCTTCATCGGCGTTGGCCGGGTCCATTTGATATGTGGTCTTGTCGCCTTTGAGTGCATCGCAGGCGCCAACCGCATCGCGGAAAGGTCCATAAAACGCGCTTGCGTATTTGGCTGCGTAGCTCATCAGCATGACATTCTGAAAACCGTTGATCTCAAGTGCAGCGCGGATTGCGCCGATCCGGTTGTCCATCATGTCTGAGGGGCCAATGATGTCTGCGCCGGCCTCGACTTGGGACAGCGCCTGTTTGACGAGTGCTTCAACCGTGGCGTCATTGACAATTTCGCCGTCCACCACAAAGCCGTCATGGCCATTGATGTTGTAAGGGTCCAACGCAACATCGGTCATTACGGCAATCTCTGGCACCGCTTCCTTGATTGCGCGTGTAGCGCGGTTGGATAAGTTGTCCGGGTTCCAAGCCTCTGCGCAGTCATCGGTTTTTAAGGATGCATCGGTGTAAGGGAACAGGCAAATCACAGGGATGCCGAGATCGGCCGCTTCGCGGGCGGCTTCAACGATCTTGTCTACCGAACGGCGGACAACACCTGGCATAGAAGGAATCGGCTCTTCAATCCCGACTCCATCGCGCACAAACACCGGCCAGATCAGGTCATCCACGGACAGTGAATTTTGCCGTACAAGGCCGCGGACGGCGGCGGATTGGCGGGTGCGGCGCAGGCGCGCAGTGGGAAAAGGCGCTGGCGTGTGGGTCATTGCGGGCTCCATAAGTGTGCTCAGCAGAGGTGCCACGAATTTTCGCGCACCTCAAGGCTAGGAATTGCCGCAGGGGCGCGGTATGTGAAGTGAAATTCTAAAGGGCAGTGAAGACCTTGGACCTGAGCCAAACCATTTTTGAACTCATCGACATGCGCAGTTTTAGCAACCTCTGGTTCTGGATTGCGCTGGCTGTTTTCTGGTCTTCGGCCAGCCATTGGGTGTTGGGCGTACCCTGGGACTCAGTTTTGCGGGCAAAGCGCAATGGTGGACAGGCGGAAATTGATCTGCAGGATCTTGTGCGGATCAACTGTAATCGTCTTCTGCATATCATCGATGTGTCCGGGCTTTTTATGGTTGGGTTTGCATTTTTCATTCTGACTGGTCTGGCCGGTCTTGGGTTTGGGTATAATGTAGAGTTTGCACAGGCGGTTTTTCTGTTGCTGTTTCCAATGAGTATCGTCGGAATGTTGAGTGTGCGGGTTGCGCGCCGTATATGTGCAGAGTTGCCTGCTGGAGAGGTACTGCGAAAGCAGTTGGCGCGGCATCGGTTTTGGGTACAGTTTATTGGCATGATCTCGATTTTCGTGACCTCGCTTTGGGGCATGTTCCAGAACTTCCAAATCTCTCCGCTTGGATGAGAAACCCTGCGTAACCAAATGAAAACTGGACGGTTTAACCGATGAAAGACGCGCGACACATTTCTGTTGGTGGGGCCCCAGAAGGCTTTGACGCTCAGTTGATCCTCAAAGAGGTCGACAAGTGTAACGGGCCTGTGGTGCATGTGGTGCGCGACGACAAGCGCATGGCCGCGACCAAAGCGGCGTTGGAGTTTTTTGCGCCGGACATGCCAGTGATTGTGTTTCCGGGATGGGACTGCTTGCCGTATGATCGGGTGTCACCCAACGCCGATATCTCGGCGACGCGGATGGCGACTTTAGCAGGCCTTGTGCACGACATGCCCGGTCAATTTGTGCTTTTGACAACGTTGAACGCGGCTACACAGCGTGTACCCGCACGAAGAGTTTTAAAAGAAGCTGCATTCCGTGCACAGGTTGATCAGCGCGTAGATGAAAAAGCGCTGCGGCAGTTTTTGGTGCGCATGGGATTTACGCAAGCTCCAACGGTGATGGAACCGGGCGACTATGCAATCCGCGGCGGGATCATTGATGTCTTCCCACCAGGTGACAGCGGACCTGTGCGACTTGATTTTTTTGGTGACGTCTTGGATGGCGTGCGGAGGTTTGATCCGGCCACCCAAAGGACCACAGAAAAGCTAGACATTATCGAGCTAGCGCCGGTGAGCGAGGTTATTCTGGACGAGGCGGCGATCACGCGGTTCCGGCAGAATTACCGCATCGAATTTGGCGCTGCCGGAACCGACGATCCGCTCTATGAGGCGATCAGTGCTGGGCGCAAACATCAGGGCGTGGAGCACTGGTTGCCGTTTTTTCATGACAGCCTGGAAACGCTGTTTGATTACCTGCCGGATGCTGTGATTTCGGTGGATGATCAATCAGATGCGGCGCGAATTGCCCGATGGGACAGTGTGGCGGATCAGTACGAAACCCGCCAGCATGCGATGTCGCAGAAAGCGCGGTTGGACACGGTGTACAAACCGGTGCCGCCGGAGTTGTTGTATCTGAACGATGCTGCCTGGAGTGAGGCGATTGCGGGGCGGCGGGTGCTGCATTTCTCGGCTTTGCCACAGGCTTCGGGGCCGGGTGTGGTTGATGCGGGCGGGCGCATTGGGCGGAACTTTTCGCCAGAGCGTCAGCAAGAAAATCTAAGCCTTTTGGGTGCGTTGGCGGATCACATTCGCGCAAAGTTGGTGGATGGGCCGGTTGTTGTGGCCAGTTACTCCGAGGGTGCGCGGGAGCGTTTGAGCGGGTTGATTGAGGATGAGGGGGTCGCGGAGACCATCCATGTCAAACATGCGCGAAACCTCGGAAATACTGGACTATTTCTCGCGGTTTGGGCGTTGGAGCATGGGTTTGAAACACCGGGCATGACGGTGATTTCGGAACAGGATGTTCTAGGGGATCGTCTGATCCGGGCGCCGCGCAAGAAAAAGCGGGCCGAGAACTTCCTAACCGAAACTCAATCTTTGAGTCCCGGTGATTTGGTTGTGCATGTCGATCACGGTGTTGGAAGGTACCTGGGACTGGAGGTCGTGACTGCAGCGGGCGCGGCGCATGAGACTATTGCGCTGGAGTACGCTGAAAGCGCAAAGCTTTACCTGCCGGTCGAGAACATCGAGTTACTGTCTAAGTACGGCCATGACGAAGGGCTTTTGGATCGGCTTGGCGGCGGTGCGTGGCAGGCCAAGAAAGCCAAGCTGAAAGAGCGTATTCGCGAGATGGCGGATCGGCTCATTCGCGTTGCAGCGGAGCGGGAGTTGCGATCTGCGCCGGTTCTTGAAGCACAGCATCACGCCTGGGAAGAGTTTTCGGCGCGGTTCCCTTACCAGGAGACCGAGGATCAATTGCGTGCGATTGAGGATGTAATTGGCGATCTTTCGTCCGGGCGTCCGATGGACCGGTTGGTGTGTGGCGACGTGGGCTTTGGCAAAACCGAGGTTGCAATGCGTGCAGCCTTTGTGGCGGCCATGTCCGGCCAGCAGGTGGCGGTGATTGCGCCAACCACCTTGTTGGCGCGGCAACACGCCAAGGGATTCGCAGATCGTTTTCGCGGATTTCCTATGGAAGTCAGAGCTTTGTCGCGCTTTATTTCAGCGAAGGATGCTGAAAAAACCCGCGACGGCATGGCACGAGGCACCGTGGATATTGTGGTCGGTACACATGCTTTGCTGGCCAAAAACACTCGGTTTAAAAATCTTGGCCTGCTGATCATCGATGAAGAGCAGCACTTTGGTGTGGCTCACAAGGAGCGTCTCAAACAGATGCGCAGTGACGTGCATGTTCTGACGTTGACCGCAACGCCGATCCCACGAACATTGCAGTTGAGCCTGTCAGGGGTGCGCGACCTGTCGATTATCGGCACGCCGCCTGTGGACCGCTTGGCGATCCGTACCTATGTGAGCGCCTTTGATGCCGTCACGGTGCGTGAGGCGCTACTGCGGGAGCACTACCGTGGTGGACAGAGTTTCTATGTGGTGCCGCGTATCAGCGATCTGCCTGAAATCGAAGAGTTTTTGCGCGACCACGTGCCTGAGGTAAGTTTCATCATCGCCAATGGACAGATGGCGGCGGGCGAACTTGATGACCGGATGAACGCGTTTTATGACGGCAAATATGATGTGCTGTTGGCGACCACGATTGTGGAAAGCGGGTTGGATATTCCCACCGCCAACACGATGATTGTGCATCGTGCAGATATGTTTGGTTTGGCGCAGCTCTATCAAATTCGTGGCCGCGTTGGGCGTTCCAAGACACGCGCCTACGCTTACTTGACCACGAAGCCCCGTGTGAAACTAACGCCTGCGGCGGAGAAACGGCTGCGGGTTTTGGGGTCTTTGGATACGCTTGGGGCCGGATTTACACTGGCATCTCAAGATCTTGACATTCGTGGTGCAGGTAACCTGCTTGGCGAAGAGCAGTCTGGGCAAATGCGGGACGTGGGCTATGAGCTTTACCAGTCGATGCTAGAAGAAGCGATTGCGAAGATCAAAGCCGGCGAACTGGAAGGCCTAAATGATGGCGAAGACCAATGGGCGCCGCAAATTAACCTCGGTGTTCCGGTTTTGATCCCGGACAACTATGTGCCAGATTTGGATGTGCGTTTGGGTCTGTATCGGCGTTTGAGCGGCTTGGAAGGCAAGGTGGAGCTGGAAGGATTTGCTGCGGAACTGATCGATCGGTTTGGAAGATTGCCCAAAGAGGTCAACACTTTGCTGTTAATCGTACGCATTAAAGAGATGTGTAAGAAGGCGGGTATTGCCAAGCTTGATGGCGGACCAAAGGGTGCGACGATTCAGTTCCATAATGACAAGTTTTCCTCGCCGCAGGGGCTGGTGGAATTCATTCAGGACCAGAAGGGGCTCGCCAAAGTTAAAGACAACAAGATTGTTGTGAGGCGAGACTGGAAGAAGTCGTCGGACAAGATCAAAGGCGCCTTTGCGATTGCCCGGGATCTGGCGCAGAAGGTGGTTGACGAAAAAAAACGCAAGAAGGCCAAAGCTGAAAAATAGCACGTCGGTATTGCGTCGTTATCACGGCTGTTTTGCGTGCAAAAGGTGTTGGCTCTGCCGCCAAACCACCCAGATATTTTTAGCCAAATGAAGCTGTGTGTCAGTCCAATCGCAGGCGGGCGATGGCGTAAAGCAGCAGGCAGAGGCAGAGGGCGGCGGCGGACAGGAAGGGTGCGCGGAGCGCGAGCTCTCGGCCAAGTGTAGGTTCCAGTAGCGCAACCACGGCACCACCGGCGATTGCGCCGAGCGGCATGCTGCCCCAGCCAAAGAAACGATAGATGCTGTTGACGCGGCCCAGAAGCGCGGTCGGGATGCGGCGTTGGCGCCAAGAGACAGTGATGACGTTCCAGAGCATGGCTGCAGCCATGACCGAGAACAACGCGAGCGCCATAGGCAAGGCAGAAGTGCTGAGCCCGACAGTGCCATAGCCAAGGCCCCAAATGGCGATAGAGGCGTAGAGGCAAGCCTGGGTGCCAAACCAATGTACCAGTTTGGGGGCGGCAAGACTGCCGGTGATAGCGCCCAGTGCGGCGATGGAAAGTAAAAAGCCGTATTGTGTGGCGCTGAGCATCAATACGTCTTGCGCAAACAAAACTTGCACGGTGAGTGTGCCCATGGCGATGAAATTGGCGCAGCCCAGTACCACTGCGAGGCGCAGAAGTAAGCGGTCACTGCGCATGAATGCGATGCCTTCCCTCAAGGCTCCAAAGAAGTTTTGTTGCACCTTTGGGCGTGGCGCGAGGCTGATCATCCAGACAAGGCCGGCGGCGAGGACCAGCGCGGCGACGTCGAGGCCAAAGGGTAGGGCGACGCTTGAGGCGATCAGGAAGCCCGCGAGGGGTGGTCCGATGAATTGGCCGGTGAGTTGCTCCACACTCCACATCTGGCCGTTGGCCGCCTCAAGATCGGAGGCTGTGACAATGTCAGGCAAGATGGTTTGGGCGGCGTTGTCGCGGAGGACCTCGGCGGCGCCAAAGAGGAAGGTGAGCGCGGCAAGCAGCCAGATGGCGCTTGCGCCGGGTACGCTGAGCGCGAGCCAGAGGATGGCGCCCACGAGGGCTGCGCGCAGAAGGTCAGCACGGGCGATGAGTTTGCGGCGGTCGACCTGATCGGCAATAACACCGGCGGGCAGGGCAAAAAACAACCAAGGCAGGCGACCGGCGGCGGCAACGGCAGCAATGGCAACCGGATCACGTGTTAGCAGGGTGGCAAGCCACGGGATTGCCAGCATGACAAGTCCGTCGCCCAGATTTGTCAGGGCGCCTGAGGCAAAAAGCAGACGGTAATTGCGGTTGCGGAAAATCAATGCGTTGGTCATGCGAGGAGTGTTTCGTATGATTGGTGGATGCGCAAGTTAACTTATGCGTCTGCTGTTTCGCGGGCTTCGATGCGGCGCATCTGCAGCATCAGAAAGAAGCCAACGACCGCGAGAACCCCGATGGACAGAACCAGAGGCAGCGGCGTGCCATCAAACGCCATCCCAATGGGCGCTGCAAGGATGACGCCAAAAATTGTGGCAAGTGCGCCCATCACGGAAGCAGCAGTGCCGGCCATATGGCCAAGAGGCTCCATTGCCAGGGCATTCAGGTTACCGATCGTTAAGCCGATCGAGAAAAACACGGTGAGTTGCCATAGGGCAAAGGCGTAAAACTGTGTTTGAAGGTCGGGTATTGCTAGGCAGATCAACATGGCTACTGCGCAGATCGCCTTGCTGGCGACAGCAGTGGTTACCAAAAACCGCATGCCGAGTTTCATAACCAGTTTGGCGTTCAGGATGCTGGCGGAGCCTGATGCAAGGGCAATACCAGCAAACCAATATGGGAACTCTTCGGCGCGGTTATAGGTTTGGTCGTAGACCAGTTGGACGGAGCCTATGAGGGCGAAGAGGCTCCCCATGACCAATGATTGTACCAGAATAGACGTGCGCACAGACGGAATGCCCCACATTTCGCGCAAGCCCGCCATTAGTTTTGAAAGGCTGAACGGACGGCGGTTTTCCACCGGGAGCGGTTCGGGCAAACGGATACCAAGCCAAAGAACAGATGCTAGGGCAAAGAGCATGAAGGCAACAAAAATGCCACGCCAAGAGGAGAAGTCGATGATCATTTGGCCCAACAGAGGGGCTGCTGCTGGCACCAGAATGAAGACCAGCATGACAAAGGACATGATGCGGGCCATGTCTCGACCTGAGAAAAGGTCGCGAACAATTGCCAGTGTCACGATGCGGGGCCCCGCAGCGCCCATGCCTTGGAACAGCCGAGCAGCCAGAAGCCACTCCAAAGTTTGACTTTTGTAGCCGATGAAAGCGCAAAGAGTATAGATCGCTGCGCCTGAGATCAGAACAGGCTTGCGTCCGAAACGATCAGAAAGCGGTCCGGTGAAGAATGTGCCGATCCCCATACCAAGCACAAAAGACATCACGATCAGGGTTTCTGTGTTGTGGCTGCCGGGACTGAGTTCTGCGGCAATTTCCGGTAATGCTGGAAGCATGGCATCAATGGAGAATGCGATGGTGGCAAACATCATTGCGCATAGGGCGATGAATTCCACCCGTGACATAGGCAAATTGTCTTTGGTCATGGCATGCTCCAACTGGTAAAGGTCGTTCAGCAGAGTCAACAGAACGCAACGGCATTGCCGCGCATACACTGGCCCACATCTGACGGATGATCGTGCTTGAGTTGTCAGGCTACGACAAATTGGCGGTCTGACCGGTATAACCTAGCGCGGGCAGTCATGGTTCACAAGTGAAGAATGAACGTTTGTTCAGGCGCTATTCGGCGGGTTGCTCAGCCGCAGCTTGGGCTTTCAGGTCCGCGATGACGCGCCGCCATAAGTCGGCAGGTTGTGCGCCAGGGACTGCATGTTGGTTGGCAACAATGAAGGTTGGAACAGAGTTCACGCCCATTTCGCGGCTGTGGGCGTCACGTTTTTGGATGTCCTCAATGTCTGACTCAGAGTCCAACAGCTTGCGCACTACGGCAGCGTCCATGCCCGCGCTATCAGCGATATCGGCCAAAACATCTGTATCGCCAATGTCGCGGCCTTCTTTGAAATAAGCTTTAAACAGGGCATCCACTACGGAGTTTTGCTTTTTCTCGATGCCCGCCCAGTGGATCAGTCGGTGCGCGTTGATGGTGTTTGGTGTGCGTTTGATGGCCGCGAAGTCGATATCGAGACCTTCTTCAACGGCGTGTTTCTCAATCTCTGAGTAAACGCGGACGGCATTCTCTTTGCCGCCAAACTTAGTTTCCAGATATTCGCGGCGGTCCATGCCTTCGGCAGGCATATCCGGGTTGAGTTGGAACGGATGCCATTCGATCACAAAAGGATGATCCAGTTCTGCTTCCAAGGCTTTCATCAGGCGGGATTTGCCGATGAAGCACCACGGGCAGATCGGGTCAGATATGATGTCGAGTTTGATCATGTGGAAGCCTTGTAGGTCTCGCGCAGGGCGCGGCGGTTGAGTTTGCCGTTGGCGTTGGTGGGCAACGCGGCCAGGCGTTTGAAGAGCCGAGGCTGCTTGTAACGCGCCAGATGGCTCTGCGCAAAGGCTTTCAGGTCGTCTTCAGCGAGTTCGTGATCGGCGGTGTAAAAAGCCGCAATGATGCATGTGTCGGTCTTGACCTCTACATTGGTGACGGCGATGGCGGTTATGCCGGGATACAGTAACAGAGCGGCTTCCACCTCAAGCGGAGACACACGGAAGCCGCCAGCGTTCATCATGTCGTCCGAGCGGCCCGTGTAGGTGATGTGGCCATCCGTGTCCATTTCGCCCAGGTCGCCGGTGAGGAACCAATCGCCTTGGTAGCGCGCGGCAGTCTCCTCTGGTGCGTTGAGGTAGCCCAACATCAGCCCGGGGTCGGATTTGTGCACTGCGATGGTACCGGCCGTGTCCAATGGGACCGGGCCAGTGTCATTCAGGATCGCGATGTTTCGGCCGGTTTGGGGACGCCCTAGGGTACCACTAGGTGCAGGATGGCATGGGCTGGCAGAGATGAAGGTAGAACATTCGGACATGCCGAAGGCTTCGTAGAGTTTGGTCCCGGTCGCAGAATTCCATTGGGCGCGCAAAGGCTCGGAGAGTTTTTCACCTGCGCAGAGACCGTGACGTAGGTCAGGGAGCGCAGGGTCTGGGCATGTTGCGAGTATCTTTCGGTAGACACCCGGCGCGGCGGCAAACAGGCTGGCGTGATTGTTGCGCAGCAGGGCTGGTAGAGTGTCCGGCGCGGTGCCTGGGGCTGGGATAAGAGCAGTGGCGCCTTTAGTCCAAGGGTCCATAAGGCCGGTGCCCAGCGTGAAGGTCCAGTTGAAGGCACCTGCGTGTAAGAGGCGGTCGTCTTCGTGCAGTCCGTACCAGCCCTCAAACATCATTTGGCGCGCCCAGATCGCGCGATGGGCGTGCACCACAGCGCGGGGGATACCAGAGGTGCCGGACGTGAAAATGATGTAGGCGGGACGGTTGGGGTCACCCATCTTAAAGGCCGCAGGCGAGAGTGCGTGAAACGCTAAGAGATCACTTTTTGTCAGTATCTTGCGGTCAAAACTTAAGGAGGTTGCGACCACTGGATCGTGCAGGATGGCCGCTGGCTCCAGTGTTGCGACCATATTGGAAACTTCGGCCTCAGTGAGCTGTGATGAGGTCGGCACAGGGATTAGGCCAACGGCGATGCACGCGAGGTAGGCAATTGGAAATTCAACCGTATTGCCGAGGCGCATCAATACGCGGTCACCCGGTTTAAGACCTGACCGCAATAGGCCCGTACCGGTGCCGAGGATGGCGGTCTTCAGCGCGCCGTAGGTCCAGCTTTGGGGCGCTTCAGGACACAATACCCGCAGCGCCTCTTTATCCGCAAGACGGTCAGCATGGCGCAGCACGTGTGCGGCCATATTAAAGTGCGACGGGCAGGGTGGCGGCGGGCCTTGGTTGAAAACGGATTGCATAGAGCTTGCCTAAGCGGCTTATGCGATGGCTTCAAGAGTTCGGAGGCGGTTGCCAGCAGCGTCATCTGCGGGATAAAAGCGCGCATGACTTCAAAAAGCCCAAAATCTCTGATCAAGATCGCACGTGAAAGCGGCGCGCAGGATCATGTCGAACCGCTCGATCTTGGCGAACGTGTGAGGCAGTTGCGCAAGGCCCGCAACTGGACGCTGGAACAGGCGGCTGGTCAAGCCGGTTTGGCGCGGTCCACGCTGTCCAAGATTGAGAACGGCCAGATGTCACCGACTTATGATGCGGTGAAAAAGCTGGCGGTGGGGTTGGAAATTTCGGTTCCACAGCTGTTTACCGCGCCGCAGAAAGATCAGGTGAACGGGCGCATGTCGGTGGTGAAATCGGGCACCGGTACCCGGCAGGCAACAACGACATATGAGCATGAATTGCTGGCCGAGGGTTTGCGCAAGAAAGCGATGTTGCCGTATCGGGCGCGTGTGCGCGCACGGTCGATGGAAGAGTTTGATGGCTGGGTCCGGCATGATGGGGAAGAGTTTCTTTACGTGCTGACAGGGGTCGTGACGCTTTACACCGAGTTTTACGAACCGGTGGAAATGCGCCGTGGGGACAGCGCCTATTACGATGGATCGATGGGTCACAATGTGGTGTCTGTCAGCCAAGATGATGCGACAATACTATGGGTGACATCTTTGGTTTAACTATATGTTTCGATCTATATTTTTTGAAAACTTAAAAATACCGCCGAAACAAAATTGCAGTTACAGAAAATTGTAACGGTTGCTTGCACGTATTTTTAACGACGATTGGGGCATTCCATACGGGCACGAAAATTTGGAGCCAGAATGGAACCTCAAGAGAGAATCGGGCTTGCGAGCCTGACGAAGATGGCGTTTGACGGCGTCGATCTGCAGCCGTTGCGAAATGAGCTGTTGAGCAAAGTGTTCACCGGAAAAGATGCCGATGGCATCTTTATGGATCTGTCGGTGATTGATCAGCTGCAAGGCAACCGCATAGCGGGATTGGCCTGGCAGGATGAAGCGCTAAAGCGACAACGCATCTTCAGTACTAAGAAGGCTGATGGCGCGCGTACCAAACTTTTGGTGTTTGCAGAACCGAGCCATATTGGTGGCAATACGCCCATTGAGTTTCTTCTTCAGGACGCAGATGTTGAAATTCTTACCTACTATCTGAATGTTGAAAGCCACGAGCAGATCGATCTGCCCGCCCATGATGTGGCATTTTGTGCCGCACCTGCGGACAGCGAAAAAGCGCAGGCATTTCAGGAAAAAGTCCGTACGTTGACCGCTGCAGTCGGAACCAAAGTGGTAAACTTACCGGATGGTCAGGTGGATCTTGAGCGGGATTCTCTGGAGGCGATGTTTGCAAGCCAAGCCGGCTTGACCCTGCCGAAGACTTTGCGGCTTGACCGGTGGGAGCTGGAGGGCACAGTCGCGGAAGAGGCGCTGGCAGCAATTGGGGATTACCCCTATGTAGTGCGCCCGGTTGGCAGTCATGCCGGCGAAGGGCTGGCGCTGATCGAGAGCCGTGATGCGTTGAGTGACTACCTGTTTGATCGCAGTGAGGCAGCCTTTTTTGTGTCTGAGTTCGTTCGCTACGCAACGCTGGAAGACGGGTTTTATCGCAAGTATCGCGTGATTTTTGTGGACGGGCAACCATACCCTTGCCACATGGCAATCGCGGATCAGTGGGACCTTTGGTATCTGAACGCGCGGATGGAAGAGTTTGCGGAGAAGCGCGCTGAGGAATCCGCATGGATGGACGGCTTTGACCGCCGGTTTGCGACGCGTCATGAAGCCGGATTTGGTGCTCTGACCGATGCGATTGATCTGGATTACTTTGGTGTGGATTGCGCCGAAGATCCGGATGGCAATTTGGTTGTTTTTGAAGCGGACAATGCGTTGATCGTGCATGATATGGATGATGAGGATGTTTTTCCTTATAAAAGCAAGCACATGAAGCGTATATTTGATGCATTTGAAGCGCTGCTGGAAAAGAACCGACAGGCGGAGACAACTGCAGAAAAGACAGTTAAGACGCCAAGGCGCCGTTTTTCATAAAATCTTTGAAGGGCGCTCCATTTTGGGGCGCCCGTTTTGTTAGAGCGCTGCTAGTGCTGTGGCCATGTCGCCATAGCCAGTGAAGCGACGCTCAAATTCTAAGCCCAGTCGATTGGCGCAAATTTTGGCTTTTTCGGTCAGGGCGGGATCATCGGTTTGGGCTTGGTAAACCAGTTTCTCGTAGTTGCCGAAGTACATCTCCATCAATTCGGGGTGGCGATCCAATCCCATGGGTTTGATGATGAAGGCGTCAAATTGGCGGACCAGAAAGTCGGTCAGGTAGAAGGCTGTAAACTCGTCCTCCGCGATTTTGGCAAAGCGCTCGTTGCCTTCAAAGAAGCTGTAGCAGTGCGGGCCCGCGATCATTTTGACACCCAGGGCATCGCAGGTGGTTTGCAGCTGTCCACCGGTGCCGCAATCCGCGTAGACGATGAAGATGTCGTCGTAGCTGTCGCGGTGGTTGGCAACTGCGTCGCGCACGGCTGGCGCGATTTTCTCTGGGTGGATGTGGAAGATCGCGGGCAGGCAGGTGAGGTCCATGTGGGACCAGTCATTGAGTTTGATCAGGTCGAGAATTTCACGGGCGAGCGCACCGCAAGCAAGTAGCAAGATGCGGCCAGTTGTGCCGGTGGGGGCGAGGCCGGATTGTGCCAGCGTGTTGTCGTTGGGGAACTGCGTCATGGCTTCGTCAACTTGATGGCGAAGCGGCCTGGGAGAAGACCTGCGGGGCCGTAACTGTCGAGGACTTCGCAGCTCCAGCCGATGGCCTCAAGTGCCTGTTTGGTGCTGTCGGGGCGACGGCGAGATTGCTGATGGATCACTGTGTCAAACCGGGTCCCAACCTGGGTTTCGATACGGCGGGTGAGAAGGTCGCGTTCGACAGTGACCTCGATGCGCATTTGCCAGTCGGTGCCGGTGTTGCGCGGTGCTTTGGGTAAGCATCTGGGACCGATAAGATCGGCAAACATTAGGCCGCCAGAGGGCAGCGCGGTAAACGCGGCGCGGGCCACCGGAAGAAGTGTGTCGCGTTTCGTGGTGGCATCGATGTAGCTCAGCACTTCGCCAAGACAGGTGATGGCGGTCGTGCCTTTGGGGATACGAATGTCGGCGGCATTGCCTTGCTTCACCAGAAGGCCACGGGCCTGAGCGATTTCTACAAAGGCAGGTGAGAGGTCGACGCCTTCCCCCATGACACCGCGGTCTTCGGCTACGGAAAGCCAGGTGCCATCCCCGCAGCCGATGTCAAACAGGTGGGCGTTTGAAGGCCCGTGCAGGATTTGCGCGGCGAGCCAGTCATGCGCCTCGTCAAATGTATCGTTGTAGCCTTCGGCGTGAATGCGGGCGAGATCGGGAGAGTAAAGTCCGGACATGTCGGTACCTTGAACAAAAACGGCCCGCCTGTGAAGGGCGGGCCGGATCAAATCGCTCCGGGAGTGAGCAAAGAGATTTGGCCGGGTCAGGCGCTCATCTGGTTGTGTTTGCGGGCGACCCACTCTTTGGCCGTTTCCACAGCTACAGCGGCGTCGCGGCAATAAGCGTCCGCGCCAATGGCTTTGCCAAACTCTTCATTCAACGGTGCACCACCTACTAGTACAATATAGTCTTCTCGCAGCCCTTGTTCTACCAAAGAGTCGATAACAACTTTCATGTAAGGCATTGTAGTAGTTAGAAGGGCAGACATGCCAAGGATGTCTGGCTTGTGCTCCTCGAGGGCTTCCAAATAGCTCTCGACGGCGTTGTTGATACCGAGGTCCACCACTTCGAACCCTGCGCCTTCCATCATCATGGAGACGAGGTTTTTACCGATGTCGTGAATGTCGCCCTTCACTGTACCGATTACCATTGAGCCCATACGTGGTGCCCCGGTTTCAGCCAGCAAAGGCTTCAGGATGGACATGCCACCTTTCATTGCGCCAGCGGCCAACAGAACTTCAGGGACAAAAAGGATACCATCGCGGAAGTCGGCACCAACAATCGTCATGCCGCCTACCAGCGCTTCCGTCAGGATGCGGTAGGGTTCCCAACCCCGTTCCAATAGAATATTCACAGCCTCTTCGATCTCTTCCTTGAGACCGTCGTAGAGGTCGTCAAACATCTGTTGAACAAGTTCCTCGTCATTGAGTTCGGACAGGATGATGTCGTCTTCTTCTTCTGACATGCGCGTATTCCCATACCCTGGCGGGGGCCCAATGTGGGCACCGGTTGCTATTCGTTGTATCCCAGCTTTCAATGTTTTTCAGCGGGCAAACTGTCTGAATAGCGACATAGCCTTAGCCGAGTGCGACGTGTAGAGGCAAAAATCAGGTATGCGATGAAAGTTTCTCATCCAGATCATGGGGGTTGTTGCAATTGTTCTCTTTTTGTTCTATTTTGGGCAAATGTCTGAAATACTGCGGCGTAAAATTGATGAAAACCGCCGGAAGGCACGGGGCGCGCGGAGCAATGCGTCTGGTCGGTATGAGCCTTTACGCGAAGAAGTACAGGACGGTTGGGACATTCCGGAAGACCTGGCGGCGTTTGTGACAGAGGTGAGTGAGGAGCGTCCGCGCTCCGTTATTTCTCGTAATACGTCACCGGATATTCCTTTCGACCGGTCTCTCAACCCTTACCGGGGGTGTGAGCATGGTTGCACCTATTGTTTTGCGCGGCCCACACATGCCTATCTGGGGCTGTCGCCGGGGTTGGATTTTGAAAGCAAGTTGGTGGCTCGGCCTAAGGCGGCGGCGGTGCTGGAAAAGGAGTTGCAGCGTAAGTCCTATCAACCCGGCGTGTTGGCGATTGGCACCAACACTGATCCGTATCAGCCAATTGAGCGGCGCTATCGGGTGATGCGGTCAGTTCTTGAGGTGTTACAGCGCTACAACCACCCGGTAGCGATCACCACCAAAGGCACATTGGTGGAGCGCGATATCGACATTTTGAGCGACATGGCTGCCAAAGGCCTGGCACAGGTTGGGATTTCTCTGACGACGATGGATGTGGCGTTGTCGCGGGCGATGGAACCGCGATGTCCCCTACCTAATCGGCGGTTGGAGATCATTCGAAGACTCACAGAGGCGGGTATTCCTGTGCGGGTGATGTTAGCGCCGGTGGTGCCGGGCCTGACGGATCACGAGGTGGAGGCGCTGCTGGAGGCGGCTTCGGAAGCGGGAGCGACGGGGATGGCCTGGATCATGTTGCGACTGCCTATGGAGGTGGCGCCGTTATTTGAGGAATGGCTGGAGGCGGCCTATCCGGGGCGTGCGGCAAAGGTCCTGACGCGGATGCGGGAGATGCATGGCGGGGAACTGTACCACGCCGAGTTCAATAAACGTATGCGGGGTGAGGGGATCTATGCAGAGATGATCGCTCAGAGAGTGGAGAAGGCCCGCGTGCGGTTTGGCTTTGACACAGAGATGCCCAAGCTGCGCTGTGATCTGTTTGAGGTGCCGCTGGCGCGTGATGGACAGTTAGCACTGTTTTACAGGCTCTGCCCCGTCGCAGCAGGTTGTCTCCCTAGCGTGCTTGTTTAATGAGAAAAGTGGGGGAAAAATGCCATTTGGCCTGACATTTTTTTGATATGAAGTGAAAGCTGTGCCAGTGCGCGCTAGGTGCGGCCTACCACTCAAAGAAGACAGACGGCCAAAATGAAAAGACTGGTTGCGGTTGCCGTTTTGGCGCCTACGCCAATTTGGGCGAACGTGCATGTGCGCGACGCGGATACAATTGTGGTGAACGGCACGCCGGTGCGTTTCCAAGGGGTTGATGCGCCGGAGCTTAAAACGCGCGCAGGCAGGGATTCCAAACGTTGGACGGTGAATTATCTACGCGGTAAGAAGGTAATCTGGGATCTGACTGGAGAGCGGTCGTATGATCGCTAAATCGGCGTGTGTTGCGCCAATGGGCAGGGCGTTGGGGCAGCGGTGATTGCGGCAGGGTATGCGTTGAATTGTGCACGCTATTCCGGTGAGTGCTATCGCCATTTGGAACAGTCTTCCGCGAAAAGCCGTATCAAACAGGCGGGCTATTGCAGTTAAAGTAAAGGCGCCGGAACGCGGCGCCTTTACAAAGATAGTTTCTTAGCCACGACGGCGGCGACCTCGGCGTTCGCGAGCAGGAGCCGCTGCGTCTTCGCCTGTGCCGTCGCTGGCAGATGAGAATCCGCCCAACGCTTGGGCAATGGCTTCTAGGGAAGGACGATCCCCACGCGGACGGTTTTCCAGTGCTTCGCGCATGGCTTTTAAGTGGTTTGGCATGGTACCGCAGCAGCCGCCAATGATGGTTGCTCCACAGTCGCGTGCCATAACGGCATAATCTGCCATCAATTCCGGCGTGCCATCATAGTGGATGTGGCCATTGTGGTATTTTGGAATGCCAGCGTTGCCCTTGGCTACAATCGGGGTTTCGGTACCTTGGGCGGAGAAGCCGAGCACGGTGCGTAGGAGGTCTGGCGCGCCGGTGCCGCAGTTGGCACCAAAGCCCAAAGGGGTGTTGGGCAGGCTATTGACCAGTTGAACCATATCGGCAGAGGTCACGCCCATCATGGTGCGACCGGCGGTGTCAAAGCTCATGGTGCCAACCCAAGGCATGTCCGCTAGGGCGAAGGCTTCGGCGGCCGCTTTGTACTCTTCAGGAGCGGAGATGGTCTCCAGCCACAGAACGTCCGCGCCGCCTTCCTTCAGTCCTTCAGCCTGTTCGTGGAACATTTCAACGGCGTCCGCGTGGCTGAGTGTGCCGACGGGTTCCATGATATCGCCGGTTGGGCCAACGGAGCCTGCGACGATCACAGGATGGCCGGCGGCGTCAGCTACGTCGCGACCTATTTCGGCGGCTAGGCGGTTGAGTTCACGCACGCGGTTTTGGGCGTCGTGCAGTTTTAGGCGTGAGGCATTGCCGCCAAAGGAGTTGGTCAGAAAAATGTCAGAGCCGTTGTCAACCGCCAGGCTATAGAGTTTCTTTATGTTCTGCGGCTCATCTGCGTTCCAGAGTTCCGGTGCGTCGCCGGAGCTGAGACCCATGTTGAACAGGTTTGTGCCGGTGGCGCCGTCGGCCATGAGCCAGTCACGGGTTTCCAAAAGCTTGGAGAGGGCGTTGGTCATCAGAAACTCCTTAGGGCGCGGCGTACCGCGTGTCATTTGCGCAGCGATGTGCCACGGGTGGGGCCGGGGCACAACTCAATTTGATGCAAGACCATTATGAGGATGAGGGCAGGTAGCCCTTGGGTTGCGCAGGCTGGGCGCAGGCAATGGACGTGGCTGGAGCGCTCCGCAGGTTTACGGCGCGGGTCAGATCCAGCGCGGCAAGGCTGAGTTGAGCAGGGCCGGGTGCGGCCATGAAGAGCGGCTCCCAACGCGGCGAAAAACAGGCCTTGAACTGGCGCAGGCCTGCACCGCCTGCGTGTTTGAAGTGATAGCCGCGGATTCTGCGTTCCAGCGCGGTTTTGCCTTCAGGCAGAGCGGGGGCTGCGGCCAAGGACAGGCGCGGCACGTCAGCCTCTGCGGCTGCGTCGATAGCCTTCTGCACGAGCAAGTGCATGGTACCATCAGGCGCTTCGGGCAGCACGCGCATCAGGTCGAGGCACCATTCATGCGTTGTGGCGTGGAAGCTCACAAAACCGACGAGTTGATCACCTTGATAGGCAAGGAAAACGGTTTGGCATCCAACATAGAAGTCGTCAAAGCGGCCCATGGTGAGACCTTTGGGAATGCCGTGTTTGGCTTCCCAGGCGGCCGAGACCTTTGCCATATCGCCCAATGGCAGCATGTGTGCGTCGGGTTGGCTCACATCTATTTCGGCCTTTTCAGCTTGGCGCAACTTGCGGCGCAGTTGGCGATAGGTCGATCCGGCAGTGGAGTGTTGGCGTGGTTTGAGCACCGCCTCGTCGGAAATATGCACCACGGCCCAGCCCGCTTTGCGAGTTTTGACAGCCTGACGGGCGGAGATTTTGTATTTGCAGGCAATTCGGTTTTGCGCGCGCGCGGCGTTCTTGAGCGGGCGGGCCATGGAGTGCGCGTCGCCTTCGATGGGGTCAAACAGGGCTATGAGGGTTTGGCCAATGCGCACCGCTCCATATCGACCTGCGTCACAAGAGAGAAGCGCGCCTCCGTTTTGACGGATCACACCAAGTTCGGCGCGGCTGACGGTAGAGAGAGGAGCGTTGTCGTAGGCTTCGTAGGCGCGGTGTTGCCGCGGCGTGCGGGCCGGACGAGGTTTGGCGAGATGGCGTAGGAACACCAGCCCGGCCATGAGCGCAGGCAGCGCGTAGTAGATGGCGCGGAAGGCCAGAACGCCTGCCAACAGCGAGGCTTCCGGTTGGTGCGGCAACATTGCCAGGAGCGTCAGTTCAAACGGACCCACACCGCCGGGTGTGCCAGAGAAGATGGCGGCGCCTAGCGCGATCAAGAAGACCGGGAGCAGGACAGCAAAACTGAGCGACAGGTCTGGCGGAAGCAAAACGTAGAGCGCCAGAGCAGCAAAGATGGTGTCGATCAGGCAAAGCGTCAGCAATGCGGCCATGGCTGGCAGGGTTGGCAGGCTGAGGCGGCTGCCTTGGCGGGGCAAGACAGGAAAGACAAAGGCCAGCACCACCACGAGAAAAGCTACGGCTAGAATAACCGGCGGTAAGAAAGACGGCACGTGCGGCGCGGGCAGGAATAGCGCGGCAAGGGCGATGGTCACGGCCATTGCGGCTAGAAAGGTTACGGTGACAAAGGCGGTGATGCGGGCGGCATCTTTCAAAGACAGATCCGGCATCATGCGCCAGCGTACAAATGTTCCGACGACGGCACCTGCGCCCAAGGTCTGGCCCAATCCAATGGCGGTTGCACCCACTGTCATCGCCTCGGACGTGCTCCGGTGCATCTGGAAATGCCGTTGGGCAATCACGTCATAGCGTGAGACCGCGAGAAAACTGAGGGCCGAAAATGTGAGTGCTAGCCCCCATTGCCATGGGCTGGCGGAGAGGACGGATGCCCAGAGCACGCCGTAGTCCACATCGTCCACCTGTTCAGAAAGCAGCCATAGGCACACGGCGCCAAAGGCAAAAGGCCAAATCCGTCGCAGACAAGTCCGCGCAGTCTTCATCATTGGTGTCTTCAAGGTTCCCGCCCCAAATCGTTACCTGTCCCAAGTGACCCAAATCGCTATCTTAAGCGTGGTTTCGGCCGTCTTAACAAAGACAATTGGAGCTAAAAAAACGCGGGCCGGAGCCCGCGCTGTTTCTTGATCAGGTTTTAAAGAGGCTTAGGCTTGGGTGGAAAGCTCTTCTTTGGCGGCGGCAAGTGCCTCGCGCCGTTTTGATCTGATGGTTTGTTCATCTGCCTTGCCGCCTAAGTCACCAACAACTTTGCGGATTACATCGTCGTGACCGGCTTCTTCAAAGTCTGCCGCGATGACGGTTTTGGCGTAATCCTCGGCCTCAGAGCCGGATTTTCCGAGCAAGTCAGCGGCCCACAGACCCAGCTTTTTGTTTGCGCGTGCCTCGACCTTGAATTTCATCTCTTCGTCATGGGCAAATTTGGCCTCAAAGGCAGCTTCGCGGTCATCAAATGTGTTCATTATTGAACTCCTCCATAATTCTTGGATCTCTCAATAGCCATATGACCATCTAACGCTTATGCTGCAAGTGCAAGCGCCATGCTTGCGACAATGCTATCCATCCATTAAGAGGGCGAACAAATTCGGGACTCATCCCGGAAGAGAAGGAATGTAGCCATGGCCCGCGGCAAAAAAATCTATGAAGGCAAAGCCAAGATTCTGTTTGAGGGCCCTGAGCCGGGCACCATCGTGCAATACTTCAAAGACGACGCCACCGCCTTCAACGCGGAAAAGAAAGACGTCATTGATGGCAAAGGTGTGCTGAACAACCGCTTGAGCGAGTATTTCATGACCGGCCTTGGCCAGATCGGCGTGCCAACCCACTTCCTGAAACGTATGAACATGCGCGAGCAACTGGTGCGCAACTGTGAGATCATTCCTTTGGAAGTGATCGTGCGCAACTTTGCTGCAGGCTCCATGAGCAAGCGTTTGGGCATTGAAGAAGGCACGCAGCTGCCGCGTCCGATTGTCGAGTACTGCTACAAAGATGACAGCCTGGGCGATCCGCTGGTATCTGAAGAGCATATCGCTGCGTTTGGTTGGGCAAGCCAGCAGGATATGGACGATATTCTTGGCCTCGCGTTGCGCGTGAATGACTGGCTGAGCGGTGTGATGTTTGGTGTCGGTATCCGCTTGATCGACTTTAAAATTGAAATTGGCCGGGTGTACGACGGGGACTTCCAGCGTTTGGTATTGGCCGATGAGATCAGCCCGGATAGCTGCCGTCTTTGGGATATTGAAACCGGGCGCAAGCTCGACAAAGATGTATTCCGTCGCGATCTTGGTAGCCTGACCGACGCTTATGCCGAAGTGGCGCGCCGCCTTGGTGTGCTGCCCAAAGGCACCGGTCCCAAGCCGACGCTTGTGAGCTGATCCTGACCTAAGCCTTCTGCGCCCAGATACGGGCGTTGTTGGAAAGACGATTTTTGGTAAGAAAAGCGGGACAGTCCCGCTACATGCCCAATTGGAGAGAGACCAAATGAAAGCCCGCGTATATGTCATGCTGAAAAACGGCGTTCTGGACCCACAAGGTGAGGCCGTGCGTCATGCCCTTGGCAGCCTTGGCTTTGATGGTGTGGAAGGTGTGCGTCAGGGTAAGGTGATCGAGCTGGATCTGGCAGAAGGCTCCACCGAGGTGACCGTGACCGAAATGTGTGAGAAGCTGCTCGCCAACACGGTGATCGAAAGCTATCGGGTGGAGATGGGCTGATGAAAGCAGCGGTTATTGTTTTCCCGGGTTCCAACTGTGACCGCGATCTTGCTGTGGCATTTGAGCAGGCCGGAGCAGACGTCACCATGGTGTGGCACAAGGACACTGCGTTGCCAGAGGGCATCGACATGGTTGGTGTGCCGGGTGGTTTCAGTTTTGGTGACTACTTGCGCTGTGGTGCGATTGCGGCAAACTCGCCTATTTGTCAGTCACTTATCAAGCACGCCGAACGTGGTGGTTATGCGCTTGGTGTTTGTAACGGTTTCCAGATCCTGACCGAAACGGGCCTGTTGCCGGGTGCGCTGCGCCGCAATGCCGGGCTTAAGTATATATGCCGCACGGTGGGTCTAGAAGTGGCAAGCGCGGACACAGCCTTCACGTCTGGCTACAACAAGGGTGACGTTGTGAATGTGCCAATCGCGCATCACGACGGCAACTACTTTGTCACCGACGAAAAGTTGGCACAGCTGCACGATGAGGACCGGATTGCGTTTACTTATACCGAAAACCCAAATGGATCGGTGGCGGACATCGCGGGCGTTGTCAGCAAGAACCGACGCGTGCTTGGCATGATGCCGCACCCGGAGCGGGCGGCGGATACCGGCCACGGCGGCATCGACGGAGTGGCAATGTTCCGCGCGTTGATGGACCAGTTTGCCACAGCATGACTTGAGGGTGTCGTCGCGTCCGCGTAATATTCGTACATGACGCAAAACGCTCCCGACACCAATGATAAACTGCGCCCGGCGACGATTAGCTGGCGGGCGCGTGTGATCTTGGCGTTGTTGGTCGTGGTCGCGGGGGTGACGATCTGGGTCACCAACAGTTTCCTGACTGACAGGTTTACGGCAAATACGCGCAATCGGGCGGAGCTTCGGTTGGCGCTATACTCCGGCAATTTGCTGAGTGAGTTACGGCGGAGTGCGATTGTGCCCCAGCTGCTGGCAAAAGATCCGGCACTGATTGGGGCGCTAAACTCGCATGATTTTTCTAGTTCGACCGCACGTCTGATCAGCTTTGTTGATGAAATTGGTGCGGCGTCTTTGTTGATGCTTGATGAAACCGGTCGAACTGTCGCAGCAACAGACCGCACGCGTCTTGGCACGATGTATCGGGAACAAGAGTTTTTTATCAATGCATTACGTTCCAATGTTACACTATTTACTACGACCAAAGATGAGACTGGCGCCTATCGCTTCATTTATTCCCGTCGGTTGGAGAGCGGCGGTGCAACACTTGGTGTGATTGCTGTTGAAGTGGATCTGCACAAATTCGAGCGGGCTTGGGCTGGGATTTCCGATGCGGTTTTGGTGACCAACAGTGAGGGTACCATCATTCTAAGCAGTGAACCGCGCTGGCGCGGTTTGACGGAGGTGGAGGCTTTGTCTCGGCAACCGGCATTGGGAGCTATCGAACGCGCAATCAAGGTCACGGCGGATTGGGCACAAGACCCGGCGGATGCATACTTGCGTGGCGAAGCCGTGATGCGCATGGGGGCGCGCATACCGTTCCGTGGCTGGCAGATGACCAGTTTCACCAGCTATGCTGGTGTGCGGGAAAAGGTGAACGCGGTTCTGGCGCTAGAAATTATGGGATTTGCGATTCTACTGGCACTGGGTTTCTATGTGCTGGGTCGCAAAAGCGCGCTACGCATGGCGCTTTTTCAGCGTGAAAGCGTGGAATTGCGCGGGTTGAACCTGCGGCTTCAGCGGGAAATCGCCGAGCGTGAGCGCATGCAGCAGAGCCTTGAAGTTGCGGAGCAAAGCCTGGCGCAGAGTTCGAAGCTGGCAGCGCTTGGGGAGATGTCTGCGGCGGTGAGCCATGAGTTGAACCAGCCGTTGGCGGCGATGAAGACATACCTCGCCGGGGCGCAGCTCTTGGTGAAGCGCAATCGGCCGGATGAGGCGTTGACCTCGTTCCAGCGGATCGATGACTTGATCGAACGTATGGGGGCGATCACTAAGCAGCTCAAATCTTACGCTCGAAAGGGCGGCGATGAGTTTCATGTGGTCGATATGGGGGAGGCTGTGGCCTCCGCTTTGTCGATGATGGAGCCGCAGTTGCGTCAACGGCAGGTGCGGATAAGCAAGATTGTGCCGACGGATCCAGTGCGCGTGATGGGCGATCGGGTGCGAATTGAGCAAGTGATGATCAACCTTTTACGCAACGCGTTGGATGCGACGGAATCTGTGGCCGACCCGGAGATCGAAATCCTTTTGGCAGCAGGGGAAACAGCCACTTTGACGGTGCGCGACAACGGTCCCGGTATTGAGGATTTGAACAACCTTTTTGAGCCGTTTTTCACCACCAAACAGCCAGGTGAAGGTGTTGGTTTGGGATTGGCGATCAGCTCTGGCATCGTCAGTGACCTTGGCGGGCGGCTGACAGCGCGGAATGGAGACGGGCAGGGGGCTGTATTTGAAGTTCAACTGCCTATCTTGAACGAAGATATTGAAGCAGCGGAGTAAATTCGTGGCACAAAGCATGAAGATCGCTATCGTCGATGACGAGCAGGACATGCGGCAGTCGATCAGCCAATGGCTGGCACTGTCGGGCTATGACACAGAAACATTTCCCAGCGCCGAAGATGCGCTGAAGGCGCTTGGAGCAGAGTATCCGGGCATCGTGATTTCCGACATCAAGATGCCTGGTATGGATGGGATGCAGTTTCTGAAGAAACTGATGGGCGCGGATAGTTCCCTACCAGTAATTATGATTACTGGGCATGGAGATGTTCCAATGGCTGTGGAAGCTATGCGCGTGGGTGCGTTTGATTTCCTAGAGAAGCCATTTAACCCGGATCGTATGACGCAATTGGCGAAGAAGGCCACTAACGCCCGTCGTTTGACGCTGGATGCACGGGCGCTGCGGCGAGAGCTGTCAGATGGCGATCAGATTATGAACAAGCTGATTGGGGCGAGCCCGGTGATGGCGCGTCTTAAAGAAGATATTCTAGACCTCGGTCAGGCCGACGGACATGTGCTGATCGACGGCGAGACTGGAACCGGTAAAACGCTCGTTGCACATGCCTTGCACGCGGTTGGTAGCCGCGCAGGCAAGAAGTTTGTGCTGGTGAGCTGTGGTGCTTTTGAAGAAGAGGCGTTGGCAAAACGCTTGTTTGGTCCGATGAACCCGGAAGACAGTCAATTGCCTGCGGTAGAAGAAGCGCGTGGCGGAACGCTGGTGCTTGAGGATATCGAGAGCTTGAGCGATGCGCTGCAAGCCAAGCTGCTCAATGTGATCAATGAGCAGGGCACGCCAGCAGAAACGCGGATTGTGGCGATATCCAACATGCAGGAGCAGGACCGCACCTGCGAAGATGCGCTGCGCTCTGATCTGTTCTATCGGTTGGCCGCATTGCGGATCACTGTGCCGCCGCTGCGGCAACGTGGTGAAGACATCTTGAGCCTGTTCACGCGTTTGTCAGAGCAATTCAGCGAAGAATATGGCTGTGATGCACCTAAGGTGAGCGCACAAGAAGCAGCGCAGTTGCTACAGGCTCCGTGGCCTGGCAACGTGCGGCAGCTGATCAACCTGGCGGAACGTGCCGTGCTACAAAGCCGTCGCGGCGAAGGCACCATTGCTTCGCTACTGATGAGCGATCACGAGGAGATGCAGCCGGTTGTGACCACTGAGGGCAAGCCGCTCAAGGAATACGTTGAAGCCTTTGAGCGCATGTTGATTGACAACACAATGCGTCGGCATCGCGGCTCCATTGCGGGGGTGATGGAAGAGCTGTGCCTACCACGCCGGACGTTGAACGAGAAGATGGCGAAATACGGGCTTCAACGGGCTGACTACCTCTGAATTCGGTCTTTTAGACTATGTGAGCGCCGTAAGTCCGCGAAGGTCTTGCGGCGTTTTTTATTTGGTGACAAGGTACGCGCCGTTGGCGCTAACGGAATTTTTGGAGGTTCTTGGTAATGGCGATATTGAATTCCCCGGCGGCTTACTTGTTCGATATGGACGGACTGCTGCTTGACACCGAGCGCATGTTTTTGTCGGCTTTTGTGACGTTGACGGATGATCTCATGATTGCACGTGACGAGGCGGAGGCATTTTTTGGCAGATTGGTGGGCACCTCGAGCCAGCACACAACGGCGCAACTGCACAGGTTTCTCCCCAAGAGCACGGACGTGGCTGTGTTTGATCGACGTTGGCGAGAGCTGCACAAAGAAAACGTCGCCAATGGCGTTCCGGTAAAGCCATATGCCGTGGACGTGTTGCAGACCATCCGAGCTAAAAATCTACCAATGGCGGTTGTGACCTCAACCCATGGACCGGCGGCGCAACACCATTTGGAGGTCGCGGGTCTCCTGCAGTTCTTTGATACGGTCTGTACCGGCAATGAAGTGGCCGCCAACAAACCGGACCCGGAGCCCTATCTGGAGGGCGCACGCCGTTTGGGTGTGGATCCGATGCATTGCGTGGCCTTTGAGGACAGTGATTTGGGTACCACCGCTGCGGTGCGCGCCGGGTGCTTCACGGTGCAAATTCCGGACCTTCGTCCCCCAAACACTCCGCTGCCGGACTTAGGGCAACTAGTTGCACAAGATTTGGGCCATGCCGCTGTCCAGATTGGGCTTTTTGACAAGGCGTTAACCTAAGCCACGTATCTGTCAGACGATTCCCCATTGTGTTTTCCACAGGAGTGGTTTTATGTGGGGGAACGGTTCGCGCAGGCTTTGCGCGCCGTGATGAGTTTCGCTGAGTGTTGCGTATCAGGTGGCCTACAGGACCCCGAGGGGCAAAGGGCCGGGCGCAGTATTCAGACCGATTGGGTTCATGATAATGAACCGGTAGAGACGCCCGCACCGCCATGGCGGAGGGCATGTAACAGGCGCAGGCACGGGTACACCGATCGCCGCGTCGGAGAAGAAACGCGATGAAGCGCGCGAGTGATTTGAGAGACCGAGCAGGGGCCGCAAGCGGCTCCATCGGCGGCGCGCATCCCCTCGCTCAGACAAGACACCCCCAAAAAGTTCACCGACCCGATCCCCCGGGAGGGGCGCGGCGCTTACGCGGGTGCAAACGGATAACATGGCTAAGAAAATGCTCATCGATGCCACCCACGCGGAAGAGACCCGTGTTGTGGTGGTGGACGGAAACAAGGTTGAGGAGTTCGACTTTGAATCTGAAAACAAACGGCAGCTCGCCGGCAACATTTATCTCGCAAAAGTAACACGGGTTGAGCCGTCGCTGCAGGCGGCATTTGTCGACTACGGCGGAAACCGTCATGGTTTCCTGGCGTTCTCCGAAATCCACCCCGATTATTATCAGATTCCGGTGGCGGACCGTGAAGCGCTTTTGGAAGAAGAGCGTGCTTACGCCGAGTCGCTGAAAGCGCGCGACGAGGAAGAAGAAAAGCCCAAGGCGCGCTCACGCCGATCTCGCTCACGCAAGAAGAAGCCTGAGGATCAAGTTGCCACTGAGGCAGCTGAAACTGAAGGGGTAGAGGCTGCATCTGTGGAAACGGTTGCGGAAATCTCCGGAATGGAGACCATCGATTTGGTGGAAGATGCCGGTGGTGACGAGGGCGAAGGGCTGTCGCCGATGGAACTGGTAGAGGCGACACCGGTTGAGGAACCTGTTGAGGCCGAAGCTGTAGAAAATGACGTTAAGGACGAAGTAAAAGTCGAAGCGTCAGAGGCTGAAGACATTTCTGTCGAAGAAACTGCGGAAGCAGCCAGTGAACCTGAGGATAACGGTCAATCTGTTGAGGTAGAGGACGCTGCTGAAGCGGACGACGCGAAAGCCGAGAAGGTTGCTAAAAGCGGTGACGACAAAGACGAAGGTTCAAAAACCATCGCGGCCAATACTGAAGGCGAAGACGCTGTTGTCAGCAAGGACCCCGTAACCGGCGAAGAAACTGAGACCGAAGCCAGCGCTACGCCAGATGGTGAAGGCGCGGTTGACGCGGAACCGGCTGCTCTTGAGAGTGCTGAAGAAGCGGATGCCGAGGTGCAGTCGTCAGAGAAAGTGGTTGCAGAAGAAATCTCGTCTGAAGCTAAAGCCGATGTTGATGTCGCGCTTGATGAAGATAGCGAATCTGTAACTGACGAGGCAGAAGGGTCTGCGGCTGACTCTGGTGCGGTTGCGCAGGTAGATGACGCTGTGGACGAAGGCGCGCCGGAAGATCAAGTGGTCGCGTCAAATGGTGTCGAAGATGACGCAGAATCTGAGGGCCCCTCAGACGACGAAGGTACCGGTAAGAAATCTGGCCGTCGTCGGTCCCGTCGACGTAGCAAACGCTCTGAAGCGTCAGAAAAAGATGAGAGCATTGAATCTGTCGCTGATGAAGATGACAGCGAGGATATCCGCCCGCCGCGAAAGCCGCGTGCGCGTCGTTACAAAATTCAAGAAGTTGTCAAAGTGCGTCAGATTATGCTGGTGCAGGTCGTAAAAGAAGAACGCGGCAACAAGGGCGCAGCTCTAACTACCTATTTGTCTCTGGCTGGTCGTTATTGTGTGTTGATGCCGAACACTGCGCGAGGTGGTGGCATTTCGCGCAAGATAACCAATGCTGCAGATCGTAAAAAACTCAAAGAAATCTCCAGTGAGATTGATGTACCACAGGGCGCAGGTCTGATTGTGCGTACGGCCGGCGCCAAGCGTACCAAATCCGAGATCAAGCGGGACTATGAGTACCTGCAGAGGCTGTGGGAGCAGATACGAGCACTCACTTTGAAGTCGATCGCTCCGGCTAAGATCTACGAAGAAGGCGACCTGATCAAACGATCTATACGCGATTTGTACTCGCGTGAGATTGAAGAGGTTTTGGTGGAAGGTGAACGCGGTTATCGTATCGCCAAAGACTTCATGAAGATGATCATGCCCTCTCACGCCAAAAACGTGAAACGCTATCAAGACAGTTTGCCGTTGCTTGCACGGTACCAGGTTGAGAGCTACCTCTCGGGCATGTTCAATCCGACGGTGCAGCTGAAATCTGGCGGTTATATCGTTATTGGTGTGACTGAAGCGCTGGTGGCAATTGACGTCAACTCAGGGCGAGCTACGAAAGAAGGCTCGATTGAAGAGACTGCTCTGAAAACCAACCTCGAGGCCGCCGAGGAGGTGGCGCGTCAACTGCGTCTGCGTGATCTGGCCGGTCTGATCGTGATCGACTTCATCGATATGGACGAGCGCAAAAACAATACCGCTGTTGAAAAGCGCATGAAGGACAAGTTGAAAACGGACCGTGCCCGCATTCAGGTGGGCCGGATTTCTGGCTTCGGTTTGATGGAGATGAGCCGTCAGCGTTTGCGTCCTGGCATGATCGAGGCGACCACGCAGCCATGTCCGCACTGTCACGGCACTGGTTTGATCCGTTCTGACGACAATCTTGCGCTTTCGATCTTGCGACAGATTGAAGAGGAAGGCACGCGGGGCCGGTCTCGTGAAGTGCTGGTCAAGGCGCCAGTAGCCATTGTGAACTACCTGATGAATCAGAAGCGTGAGCATGTGGCGCAGATCGAAGCGCGCTACGGCTTGTCCGTGCGCATCGAGGCCGATCCCCATTTGGTGTCTCCGGACTTTACAATTGAGAAGTTCAAGACAGCCACCCGTGTTGTCCCGGAGTCGGAAGCTCCGGTTGTTTCCGGTGACATTTCGATCATGGACGAGATTGATGATGCCGAGGTTGAAGAGGCTGAGGTGATTTCGGAAGAGAAACCCGATTCCGAAGATGATGAAGCCAAGCCAAAGAAACGCCGCCGTCGTCGTCGTCGTCGTCGGGGCAATGGTGAGAATGCAGAAGGGGACGAGTCCAACGACACGTCTTCTGAAGGGGATGCCGAGAAGTCTGACGAAGCTGAGGCGACTGAAGTCAGCGAAGACATGCCATCGGAAGAGGCTGCGGAAGGTGAAGAGAAGCCCAAGAAGCGCAGCCGAAGTCGGCGGAGCCGGTCTCGGGGCAAGAAGTCTGAAGCGGCCTCGGAAGAGGTGAGCGCAGAGATTACCTCGGATGAGGCGCCTGCAGCAGCGGAAGCACCGATAGTTGAGGCCGCTGAAGCGGAGCAGCCATCGGTGGAGGCAGACGAAGCAGAGGTTGCTGTGCCAGCGGTTGCAGAACCCGAAGCAGAAACCTTGGCGGAAGAAAGTGCGTCGGAGCCGGAAACTGCGGAGGACACAACGCCAGGTGAGGAGGCGGAAGCGCCGGTTGAAACAGAGCCGGACCCTGTGTTGGAAGTTGCCGTTGCAGAGCCAGAACCTACCGCTCCACCCAAACCAAAACGGCGTGGCTGGTGGTCACGCGGTAAGTGAATTTGAAACGCCGGGGGGTACCCCGGCGTTTTCATTTGCGCGTGTGGAAGAACGAAATTACGACGAACCCCAATTTCACAACGCTCGTTTAGGTTTAGTGCTTGCGCAGAATTTGGGACTATTTGTGTTTTTTATTGGATTAAAGTTGATCTTTACCGACTTGAAAAGGTAAGGACAAATTCCTTTTAGGCTTGAAGATATTTTAAGCTTAAAAAAAATTTCTTCAGCTTATTGACGGACGGCCCTTAGAACGCCCAAGGTTCCTCTTGAAAAAACAAAGAACCAGGGAGCGACATGATGAAGTTGCGGAGTGCGGCGCTGGCCGCGGCAATGGCATTGGCGGGCGCAACGGCGCAGGCGGATGTGAAAGTTGGAATGATCACCACACTGTCTGGCGGCGGCGCAGGTTTGGGCATAGACGTGCGCGATGGCTTCATGCTGGCGGTGAGTCAGTCGGGCCGAGATGATCTGGAAGTGGTGATCGAGGACGATCAGCGTAAGCCGGACATCGCCGTGCAGCTGGCTGACAAAATGATCCAGTCTGAAAAAGTGGACGTGCTGACCGGCATCATCTGGTCCAACCTCGCGATGGCTGTGGTGCCAGCCGCGACCGCGCAAGGCAAATTCTACTTGTCACCAAACGCGGGTCCGTCGCCACTCGCAGGGAAGGGCTGTCATCCAAACTACTTCAACGTGGCGTGGCAGAACGACAACCTGCACGAAGCGGCGGGGGCTTACGCCAACGACAGCGGCTTGAAAAACAGCTTTATCCTCGCGCCGAACTATCCGGCGGGCAAAGACGCGCTGACGGGTTATAAGCGCTTCTTTGAAGGTGAGTTGGCCGGTGAGTTGTACACCAAGCTGGGGCAGACTGACTATGCCGCCGAGATCGCGCAAATCCGTGCATCCGGTGCCGACAGCGTGTATTTCTTCTTGCCGGGCGGCATGGGGATTTCCTTCCTCAAACAATATGCAGCCAGCGGCGTGGACCTGCCTCTGGTTGGTCCAGCGTTCAGCTTTGATCAGGGCATTCTGCAAGCGGTTGGAGATGCGGCGATGGGCGTGAAAAACACCAGCCAGTGGAACAAGGACCTCGACAACGCCACCAACGCGGCCTTTGTGGAGGCCTTCCAGGCGGAATTTGGCCGTCTGCCGTCGCTCTATGCGTCCCAGGGCTTTGACACCGCCAACCTGCTGATCTCTGCGATGGGCAAGGCGGATGTTGCGGACGCGGACGCTTTCCGTGCCGCTCTGAAAGCAGCCGAGTTTGACTCAGTGCGAGGGGACTTTGCCTTTGGTGACAACCACCATCCGGTGCAGGACATCTATGTGCGTGAAGTGATCAAGGAAGGTGACATCTACACCAACAAGATCATTGCGACGGGCCTGAGCAAACACGCGGATGCCTATGCGGCCGACTGCAAAATGTAAGTGAATATGGGGCGGGTTCTGTAGCTCGCCCCAACTCCGAAAATGACCTACTCCCAAAATGTAGTATTGCAATTGCCTCTGACGGCGGATGCTGATTTGCGCGCTTTTGTACAGAAAGCGATAGCTGATCGGGTCGAACTGATTGCCGTTTCAGGGGCGGGCGCCCATGAGGTGGAGGACGAATTGGATGATCTGATTGTTCAATTGGCGGCGTCTGAAGCAGAGTGGATTGTGACCACAGCCCACACGCCAAAGACTGTTTTGGAAACACTTGAAACTGCATTGGACTTTGCCGGAACCTGGTCGGGTCGCAATCATGCGGACATCGTGAAACTTTGAGATGACAACACTACTATTCATAGAGCAGATGCTGAACGGGCTTCAGTTTGGCGTGATGCTGTTTCTCATGAGCGCAGGCCTGACTTTGGTCTTTGGCGTCATGGGGCTAATCAATCTGGCGCATGGGTCGCTTTATATGATTGGCGCTTTTGCCGCTGCAGCTGTAGCAGCCGCAACCGGCTCCTTTGTGCTGGCCCTGATGGCGTCTTTAGCGGCGGCCGCCCTGGCCGGAGCGTTGATAGAGCTGACCATCATTCGGCGCTTGTACGACCGGGATCATTTGGACCAGGTGCTGGCAACGTTTGCGTTGATCCTGATCTTTTCTGAGGGCACACGCTGGATGTTTGGATCGTTTCCACTGTTCCTTGATGTCCCAAAAGTGCTGGCAGGACCGGTAACGTTGCCGGGCGGGATCGAATATCCGGCTTACCGATTGTCCATCATCCTGATTGGCCTCTTGGTAGCGGCAGGCATGTTTGCCCTGATCAACCGCACACGTGTAGGTATTCGCATTCGCGCAGGTGAAGCAGACCGGGAAATGATCGCCGCCTTGGGTGTGGACATTGCCAGACTTTACACCTTTGTGTTTGCGCTCGGCGCGGCTTTGGCGGGCTTCGCCGGGGCATTGGTAGGAGCGATCCAGTCAGTGCAAGTGGGCATGGGCGAACCAGTTCTGATCCTGGCCTTTGTAGTAATCGTGATTGGCGGCATTGGCTCGATCAAAGGGGCTTTTGTTGGTGCTCTTTTGGTTGGATTCACCGACACGATGGGACGCGTCTTGTTGCCACAGATCTTTGCGCTGTTCTTGGATCCGTCGGCGGCGGTGTCGGTGGGATCGGCGTTGGCGTCGATGTTGATTTACATCCTGATGGCGGGCGTTTTGGTGTTCCGCCCCCGCGGACTATATGGGGTGGCGTGAGATGACACGGGAAACCTTGATCAATGTGGCCGCGCTGGCGGTTTTGCTTGCGGTGCCGCTTTGGGCGTTGATGGCGGATGAGCCTTTTATTATCACGCTGGCGACACGTGCGGCGATTTTTGCCCTCGCTGGCGTGGGATTGAACCTCGCGCTTGGAAGCGGAGGTTTGGTCAGCCTGGGACATGCGGTGTTTTTCGGGATTGGCGGCTACGCGATGGGTATTTTGGCGAGCCATGCGCAATCATATGCGCCAATCATGGAAGCGCCATTTCTGATCGAAGGCACAAAGTCGATGCCGATGATCTGGCTGGCGGCGATGGTTACAAGCGCCTTGGCGGCGCTGGCGATTGGAGCGTTGAGCCTGAGGACGTCGGGCGTCTACTTCATCATGATCACCTTGGCCTTTGGGCAGATGATCTACTATTTCGCGATCAGCTGGCCGGCTTATGGCGGTGAGGATGGTCTTTCGATCTATGTGCGTAATGAATTTCCAAGACTGAACACGCTGGTACCTATGCAGTTCTTTGGCCTGTGTTTTGCGATCCTGTGCTTGGCGCTCTTGCTGATGAATGCGATCCACAAATCTGCCTTTGGGCTGGCGTTGAGTGCGGCGCGGCAGAATGAGACTCGGGTGCTGTCGGTAGGCATGAAACCTTATCACTTACGGCTGGTCGCCTTTGTGATTTCCGGTGCGGTGACTGGTTTGGCTGGGGCCTTGTTTGCGGACCTCAACCGCTTTGTCAGCCCGACAATGCTGAGCTGGCAGATGTCCGGTGAGATCATCATTTTCATCATAATTGGAGGCGTTGGACGGCTGTTTGGCCCGGTGATCGGCGCGATGATTTTTATTCTTCTAGAACATACGCTGGGCGGATTGTCGGAGTTTTGGCACGTCTACTTGGGCGCGCTGCTGCTTGGTATCGTGCTTTTTGCAAAAGGCGGCGTGATTGGTGCCTTTGCTGGTCGGGAGAAAGCCCATGACTGATGTGGTGTTGCGCACGGAGAAGCTTTTCAAAAGCTTTGGCGCCCTGAAGGCCACCAACGATGTGTCGCTGGATTTGCGCAAAGGGGAAATCCACGCGCTGATTGGTCCCAATGGGGCAGGGAAATCGACATTGATCCAACAAATCACCGGTCACTTGGCCTCTGACAGCGGCACAGTGCGGTTGATGAATGAGGACCTATCCGGTGTTGGTCCAGCTGAGCGCGCGCGCAAAGGGCTTGGACGGACATTTCAGATTTCGTCGCTCGCGATGGAGCACACGGTTCTGCAAAATGCGGTGCTTGGCGCGTTGGGGAAGCGTGGCAATGTGATGTCGTTTTTCAAGCCGGTGATGAAGGACGCACAACTTGTGTCGGCTGCCAAGGCGGCGTTGGCGCAGGTTGGTTTGGCGGAGTTTGCAGCAACACGTACGGCGGATTTGAGCCACGGGCAGCGGCGGCAATTGGAAGTGGCAGTAGCGCTGACCTTGGAGCCCAAAGCCTTTTTGATGGATGAGCCGATGGCTGGTCTCGGCCTAGAGGGGGCGCAGCAGATGATTGCTCTTCTGACGAAGTTGCGCAAAGAAGCGCCCATACTGTTGATTGAGCACGATATGGACGCGGTTTTTGCACTGGCAGACCGGATCAGCGTGTTGGTTTATGGTGAGGTGATCGCCACAGGCACGCCAGAGGAAATCAAGGTGAATCCGGAAATCCGACGGGCCTATCTGGGTGACGAGGTGCCAGCATGAGTTTGATTGAGCTTAAAAGTGTTGCGGCGTTTTACGGCCCCAGTCAGGCGTTGTTTGACGTGTCTTTGGACGTTGGCGAGGGCGAAGTTCTGGCGCTGATGGGGCGCAATGGCATGGGCAAGACTACCACCGTGAAGGTCATGTGTCGGATGTTGAAGAATTCGGATGGCGCAGTGCAGTTTAGTGGGCAGGATATTGGAGGATTGCCGTCTTTTAAGGCTGCACGGTTGGGCATTGGTCTGGTACCTGAGGGGCGCCGGTGTTTTGCAAATCTGTCGGTGTATGAGAACCTAATCGCGGCAGCTCGCAAAGGGGCCTGGGATTTTACTGCGGTGTGTCGACTGTTCCGGCGTCTAGAAGAGCGGATGGATCAGTCTGCGGCTTCTCTCTCTGGTGGAGAGCAACAGATGTTGGCGATTGGCCGCGCGCTGATGACAAATCCGAAATTACTCATTCTGGATGAAGCCACTGAAGGTCTGGCGCCTGTGATCCGGCAGGAAATTTGGGAAGCAGTCGCCAAGCTTAAGGCCGAGACCGGAATGGCGATCATTGCGATCGACAAATCACTGAAAGAGCTGGGGCAGGTGGCCGACCGTGCGGTGATCCTTGAGAAAGGGCGCACGGTCTGGACCGGTGGTTTTGACACTTTGGGGCCGGAAGAAACCGACCGCTATCTTGGCATCTAAGGCTTTGGTTTTGGCAATACCGGCGCGGTGCGGTCTGTGGACAGCTCCGCGTCGGAAAACAACCACGGGCCGCGCAGGCCGCGCACACCTTCGGCCTCAACAACCATGCCCCGCGCCGCAATTTGCGGATCGGTCAGCGCTTGTTCAATAGAGTTGATTGGGCCGGCGGGAACGGTGGCCGCTTCCAGTGCCGCCAAAAGCTCCGCCGAAGATCGTTTGACGGTTTCTAACTCGATTTGCCCGGTGAGGGCATCGCGGTTAGCAACCCGCAATTGGTTCGTGGCATAGGAGGATGAGTCCCCCAAATCTCCACGGTACAACACTCCGCAGAGGCGCTGGAATTGACCATCGTTGCCGACAGCGATGATGATGTGGCCGTCCGATGTGGGGACCACTTGGTAGGGCGCAATGTTGGGATGCGCATTGGCTTTGCGGTTTGGGCTATCGCCGGTGGTGAGATAGTTCATCGCTTGATTGGCAAGCATTGCAGTGGCGCAGTCCAAAAGGGACATATCGATGTGTTGGCCTTTGCCAGTGGTGTGGCGTTGTTCAACAGCCGCCAGAATGCCGATGGTGCCATAGAGGCCGGTGACCACGTCAGTGACGGCAACGCCGACCTTCTGGGGCTGTCGATCGGGCTCTCCGGTGATGGACATCAGGCCCGACATGCCTTGTAAGAGGAAGTCGTAACCTGCGCGGGTGGCGTAGGGGCCAGTTTGGCCAAAGCCGGTGATCGAGCAGTAGATGAGGCGCGGGTTGATTTGGGACAGGGTGTCATAGTCCAGGCCGTATTTTTTTAGGCCGCCAACTTTGAAGTTCTCAATCAGAATGTCGGCGTTTTTGATCAGCTCCAGCACCTGAGCGCGGCCTTCTTCGGTGCGGAAATCCGCGACGACGGAGGTTTTGCCGCGATTGGCGGCGTAGAAATAGGCAGCTGTTTTGTCGCCCTCGCGTTCGATGAAGGGGGGCCCCCAAGTGCGGGTGTCGTCTCCTTGAGGGGCTTCCACTTTGATGACGTCAGCACCAAGATCGGCGAGCGATTGGCCGATCCAAGGGCCAGCCAGAATGCGGGCGAGTTCTACTACTTTGAGACCTTTGAGTGGGGTCATGGGAAGCCTTCAGAGATAGGGCGGCGTGCAGGCGGAAATCACCTCTGCCGGTTCATTGGAGATATTACGAAAGCGGTGGGGTTGTCGGCTGTCAAAGAGATAGCTGTCCCCGGCGCATAGAATTTGTGTTTGGGTGCCAACCGTTACTTCGAGCTCGCCAGATACCACGATGCCGCCTTCGTTGGCTGGATGTGAGAGCATGGTTTCGCCTGTATCCGCGCCGGGGGCATAGTGTTCCTTGAGTATCTGCAAGCCGTGGTCCTTGGCGTTGCCTACCTGTTTCAGCGTAAGTTTCGAAGTCTTGTCGCCAAGTTGTGACGTGAGGTCGAGTAAGGCGTCCGCAGAGAAGAAAACTTGCCCCGGCGATTGGATGTCTGGTTCGAAAAATTCGGTCATGGACATGCCCATGCCGCCCAAAATCTTGCGCAAACTTGCCACAGAGGGGCTGGAGCGGTTGGTTTCGATCATAGAAATTTGGCCATGTGGTACACCGGCGTACTGTGCCAGTTGCCGCTGACTGAGGCCAGCCGAGAGGCGTAATTTTTTAAGGCGTTCGCCCACATCGAACGGATCGTCCATCGGGTCCTCCGTGTTGCTGATGCACCTGTGCTATCATGGCGCAGGCAGTGGCAACGAAACTTTGATGAATTGGGTCTAGCAATGCTCAATATTCTGCGCAATAGAAGGTGAAAAAGTTTTCGCGACGTAGCGACGTTTCCTGTCCGTAACCTTGACGCTGAGGCAGGGTTGGACATGTTGGTCGGCAACGGAAATAGATGTTTTGCGCCTCAAAACGGGGCGGTCGGAAGGAGAGACCATGGCCAAGGATCTGGCACCACAGTCCAAACCGGAATTGGGTTCGTTCAACTGGGAAGACCCGTTTCTGATTGAAAGCCAATTGGAAGAAGACGAGCGCATGGTGCGGGATGCAGCGCGTGCCTATTGCGACGAAAAGCTGACGCCGCGTGTGATGGCAGCCTACGAAAACGAAGAGACCGATCCAGCGATCTTTGCCGAAATGGGAGAAATGGGCCTTCTCGGGACCACTATCCCAGAGGAATACGGTGGGATTGGTGCGGGCTACGTCACCTATGGTCTGGTGGCGCGCGAAGTGGAGCGCGTTGACAGTGGCTATCGTTCGATGATGTCGGTGCAGAGTTCGTTGGTGATGTATCCGATTTATGCCTACGGTTCTGAAGAACAGCGCAAGAAATACTTGCCAAAACTGGCGTCTGGCGAGTGGATTGGCTGTTTTGGTCTGACCGAGCCCGATGCAGGTTCTGACCCCGGAGGTATGAAAACCACCGCCAAAAAGGTCGAGGGCGGCTATGTCCTTCACGGGTCGAAGATGTGGATCTCGAATTCCCCAATTGCGGACGTGTTCGTTGTTTGGGCCAAATCCGAAGCGCATGGTGGAAAAATCCGTGGTTTCGTTTTGGAGAAGGACACCAAGGGCCTGTCCGCGCCGAAAATCGCGCACAAGGGGTCACTTCGGGCGTCGATCACAGGCGAGATCGTCCTCGACAATGTGGAAGTGTCCGAGGATGCGTTGTTGCCAAATGTCGAAGGTCTGAAAGGTCCGTTTGGTTGTCTGAACCGTGCGCGCTATGGCATCGCATGGGGTGCAATGGGAGCAGCTGAGTTCTGCTGGCACGCGGCGCGTCAATATGGTCTGGACCGCAAACAGTTTGGCAAACCACTTGCACAGACCCAGTTGTTCCAATTGAAACTGGCCAATATGCAAACCGAGATTTCATTGGGTCTACAGGCCGCGTTGCGTGTGGGGCGTTTGATGGATGAGGCTAAGGCCGCGCCTGAGATGGTGTCGCTCATCAAGCGCAACAATTGTGGTAAAGCGTTGGATATTGCCCGTCTGTCGCGTGACATGCACGGTGGTAATGGTATCAGCCTCGAGTTTGGTGTGATCCGGCACATGGTGAACCTTGAAACTGTGAACACCTATGAAGGCACGCATGATGTGCATGCTTTGATCTTGGGGCGTGCGCAGACCGGGTTGCAGACATTTTTCTGACTTCAGGCGATGAAGATTAAAGACTGATAGTGCGCGCGGTCGAGAGGCTGCGCGTTTTTTATGAAGTATTTCGTTTAGGAGATATTCCGAGAGACCCGCCTTAAGAACCAGGCGCGCACTCCGATTTGATGAAATGAATTGCTGTTTAAAAATCCAAATCCATTTGCCGTCAAATGAATAAAAGTGGGGTGCTTGTCTACTATTGACTGTGGAGTAGCACCGACGCCGTAACTGGAACTTCATTTGCGATGTAGGCGCGATGGTCGTTGGTAGACAATGTGACGCGAATCTCGTGCTGACCGAGAGGTAAGTTGCCGATGGTTGCGGTCGGGTTGTAGAGACGACCAAGCTTAAGACCGTTGATGTAGATATGCCCATGACCGGTGCCCGGAACATGCGGGCCATCGACCAGATCGGGCGTGAATTCAAAATCGTCCGACATCACAGTAACAGTCCAGCCTGCGTCAGTTCGTGCAGTTGAAAGCGCAATTTTGGGGGCTGGTTCGCCTTCACCCACCTGACAGATGTCGCCAATTCCAAAAAGACCAAAAGAAGATGCTGCGCCTTCTTCTTGTGGTGAGCTCAATCTTGCGCGGGTGGTTACAGTGCCTGCATTGGCAAAAGTCAGCGAAATTGGGAAGGTACGCCCGTCTTTTAGTGCGCCGGCGATGCTGGAGAGCTTGATAAAAACACCATCAGGAGCCAAGGAGACGCTGCTATTTTCCGGTAACGCAAGCATGCCGTGCGTTTCACTAAATGCGGTCTCTGAGGCATCTGGCGCATGCGCTGATAGCAATTGATCATATGGGCCGGTGTTTGTGATGGAGACAAAAACAGCCAGTTGATCAGGTTGCCCAGTGAGGGGCGCAGCTGTCGCGTTGGACAGCAAGATCGCCGACGTTTTTACTGGTTTGAGAAGTGTTACTCCGCCCCAAGTTGCCATGGCCAAAAGCACCAAAATGAGGGGAAGGTTTCGTGCTTTCATCTTTGCGTTCCGTCGCTATAGTCGCCGAATGACTGCGAAACTGTCCGACAGCGCCCGTGAACTCAAGAGCGGGCGAGTCGCGCGCGTGTTCCTATTTGCTAGTGTAGCAACGATTGCTGCACCGGCGTTTGCCCATACTTCCGAGGGTGGGTTCGTGCTGCTGTTGCCGACCGATCTCTATATTGCATCTGGCGTTCTTGCCGTTGCGATGACTGTCTTGCTCTTGGTCTTTCTTTCCGACAAGTTGGTTGCAGGGATTTTTCGCACTTTTGAATTATGGCGGGCGCAAGTAGGTTGGCTGTCTCTGGCAACTAGCCTGACGTCGACGGCGTTTTTGCTGTGGTTGATTTTTATTGGGTTGAACGGTCCGCGCGATCCCTTGGCCAATCCTTTGCCGCTTACCGTTTGGACAGTTTGGTGGGTCGGACTGGTGTTTGTTCAAGGGTTTGTTGGAAACGTTTGGCAGTGGATTGATCCCTGGCGCGGGGCGGTTTGGGCGTTGCGTCGAGTGTTGGGAGGGAGGCCAATTTTCCGGTTTCCAACTTTCTTGGGACACTGGCTCGGCATCCTGTCATTTGGTGGTTTTGCAGGATTCTTGTTGGCGGACATCGCCCCATCTGATCCGGCGCGGCTGGCGCGGGTTGTCGCGTTGTATTGGGCTGTGCACTTCCTTGGTATGGCGCTGTGCGGGCGACGGTGGTCGCTACGGGCGGAGGGCATTGGCATGTTGATGCAGCTCTATGCCCGGCTGTCTCCACTGGGCAAACGGGCCAAGCACACAGCAATTGGGCTTTGGGGATGGCAAATTGCCAAGGGGCGTCAGGTGCCTTTTGGGCTGGCGGTGATGAGCTTGTTGTTGTTGGGCTCTGGCAGTTTTGACGGCGTGAATGAAACCTTTTGGTGGTTGGCACAGCTAGGGATCAATCCGCTCGCGTTCCCTGGACGGTCTGCGGTGGTGTGGCAAACCTTGACCGGCTTGATTGTGACTAACCTTCTTTTGCTGGCGATCTTTGTCGCGGCGCTTTGGTTGGGTCTCAAGCTTAGCGGAGTTCGTAAGATCGGGCTTGCAGACGCGTTTTGCATCTTTGCACCCGCAGTCTTGCCGATCACCCTAGGCTATCATTTCGCCCATTACTTCACGAGTTTCCTTGTCGAGGCGCAATACGCGATAATCGCGGCCACTGATCCGTGGGCGCGAGGGCAAGACCTTCTGGGTTTGGGGGAAATGTACGTTACAACCGGGTTCTTTAACGTGCAAGAAAGCGTCCGTTTTCTTTGGCTATGCCAAGCTGGTGGCGTTGTGACAGGCCACATAATCGCGGTGCTGCTCTCTCATGCGCTTGCGGTGCGATATTTGGGGACCGGACGTGTCGCGGTGGCGTCACAGGCCCCTTTGGCCCTCTTTATGATCGGTTATACATTTTTTGGACTTTGGCTACTTGCATCACCGCGTGGCTTCTGAAACAACACGCGCCCTCTAAGGGGAAAGGTGGTTCATTTGCATACCAATAGGGGCATTTGAGCGGGTCGTTTCCATAAGACCAAGTGGACACAGAGGGCAAAATGATGACCACAACCAAGACAGTAGCGGAAAAAGCTGCATCAAAGCCGACACGCCGTGATGCGCTTAGAACCCTGGGATTAGGTGGAGCGGCGGCAGCCTCGATGCCTTTGTGGGCAAGATATGCTGGTGCACAAACAGCTGAGCCGATCAAAGTCGGGTTCCAGGTGCACCGCACGGGTATCGGCGCCGCCTATGGTCGATGGTATGATCGAACGACATCTGCGGCGGCTGCATTGATCAATGAGCAGGGTGGCATCAATGGTCGTCCTTTGGAGATTATTGCAGAAGACGATGGGACCGATCCGAAGCGTGGCGCGGAAGTGGTCGAGAAATTCGCGGCCAAGCATAACTGTGACATCGGTTTTGGAACGTTGTTTTCTCATGTTGTCATCGGCTCGTCACCGCGTGCCGGGGAATTGAAACTGCCTTACTTTGTGGTGTCGGAAGGTCATCATGTCGCAAGCGGTATGCTGAACCGATACACGCTTCAGCCTGGGATCACCGATGTGAAAAGCCAGGTGCAGGCGATGGCGCCGTTTGTAGCGGACAACCTCGGTAAGAAAGTCACAATGGTGTTCCCAGATTTTGCATTTGGCCATGACCACCGCGACTATTTTACGGCCGCGATTGAGGCGCAGGGTGGCGAAATGCTGGAGCATATTGCCATACCGCCGACCGAGACCTCCTTTACCAAGTACTTCCCGAAAATCCCGCGTGAGACCGAAGTGATTTATCACGTGATGGTTGGTCCTGCAGTGCTGACCTTTGTGAAAGAGCTTGGCGAGTTCTTTGGGCCGCAACGCCCTGAGATGTTTGGATTTCTTGATAGTCTTGAGGCGGTTGATATTGGAAGCCCCGGACTTGAGTTCCTGGATGGGACATATTTCTGGGAAGGTAATCCACGTTACGCGCAGGAAAACCAATCCGAATATGACGCCTTCTTCCGTGAGCGGGTTGGGGTGGATGCCAACGGCGCTTCTGTGAGTGATCCGCGGGATGTCTCCACTTACGCGCACATGTTTGGCTGCTGGGAAACACTGCATGTTGTGAAAGCGGGCATGGAAGCGTCAGGTTATCGTGGTACGCAGGATCGCGCGGCGCTGATCGAAGCGGTTGAGGCGATGACAGACCTGCCGCACTCCATCGCACATCCTCAGGGCGCAAAAGTGTTCAACGGAAAAACACACCAAGTGTTTGGCAAGCAATACATTTCCAAAGTGGTCGATGGTAAAATGCTGTTGGTGCATACGACGTCGATTGAAGACACATTCTATCCGGATGAAGTCGACTACACGACGCAGTCTCTTTGATCCGAAACATGAGGCGCGTCTCTCAGGACGCGCCTTGCAAAGGGCAGGTGTCTGAATGGATTTTGGACCTTATTTGATGCTCGCCATCATGGAGGGCGCCCTCACCGCAGCGGTGCTCGCGCTGACTGCGTCCGGGCTCGCGTTGGTGTTTGGTGTGATGCGCGTGGTTAATGTGGCCCATGGCGAGTTCTTTATGCTGGGCGCGGTGTTGGCATGGTGGGTCACGCAGTTGGCCGGGGGCTCACCTGTGTTGGGCTTTTTGCTAGCGCTTTGTGTCGTCCCCGTGTTGGTTGGTATGCTGGCTGCGTTTGTGGACATGACTATCCTCAAACGTATCAATTATGATCCAGAGCGCACCATCGTGGCGACCATCGGCACCCTCTACATTCTCCAGCAAGTGACATTGATGACCTATGGGCCGGAAGCCCGTCCGGTTGCGCCGCCTTTTAATGCACGCATTGCTCTGCCTTGGATTGACATGTCCGACGGGACGCTGCGCTTGTATTGGCCTTGGGGGCTTTCCATCACCAGCTATAAGCTCTTTGTTATTGGGGCGGCTTGCGTTGTCTTGCTGGGCTTATGGTCTCTGATGACGAAAACAAAACTGGGATTGCTGATGCGGGCCACAGAGCAAGATCGGGAGATGGCGCTTGCCTTTGGTATCCCGGTCCAACGTATATATGCAATTGCTTTTGGGCTTGGTGCAGGGATGGCGGCATTGGCGGCCGTTTTGATTGTCCCGATCCAACAGGCCCATTATTTGATGGGAGGGGATCCACTCCTCCTGAGCTTCATCGTCGTGATCATTGGCGGCCTCGGGAGTCTGCCAGGCGCCATACTCGCGGCATTACTTATAGGGTTATCCGACGGGATAATTTCGATCTTCTTCTCTCCAACGTTGGCAAAAATTTTCGCCACTTTGTTTGTCGCATTTGTATTGGTGTTTCGCCCTAAGGGACTATGGGGCACAGGAAAGCCATGATGTCAGATTCCAAAAAAGACTGTTTCGCCCATGGTGGCGTCCTATTGTTTCTGTTTGCACTGCAGTTTTTCCTGCCGGCATATCATCACGGGAACATGGCACGTATCATGGTACTGGCCAGCTATGCCATCGGATATAATCTGATATTTGGCTACACTGGACTGCTGAGTTTGGGGCATGCGATATTCTTTGCAGCGGGTCTCTATGGCTCGGGGCTGGCCATATCTCAATTTGGGTTTTCAGTTGGCGTCGCATTGGTGATTGGAGTAACTGCCGGGTGCGTCCTGAGTGCAGTTATTGGGGCATTGGCGCTGAGGACTGAAGGCGTGGCATTTATGATTGTCACTCTTATGTTTGCTCAAGCGGGATATCTCACGGTTTTGTATTTCGGAGAATATACGCGTGGTGACGAGGGGTTTGTGCTCGCGCACGCGGACAGAGTTCTGTGGGGCGTTAGTTTATCAGATCAAACATCTAGGTACTTTTCCGCCTTTTCGTTGTTTTGTGTGTCTCTCATAATGTGTTTGGCCTTGGTGAGATCTCGTTTTGGGAAAGTCCTTATCGCGATACGTGAAAACGAAGAGCGGACGCAAATGCTGGGCTATAATGTGGTTTGGTATAAATTTTGCACGATCATTCTTTCTGGTAGTATTTCAGCTTTGGCTGGGGCGACTTACGCTCTGTTGTTTGGCTATGTCGGCGCATCTTTTGCGTCCGTGGAGTATTCAATTTACCCGCTATTGTGGGTTTTGCTAGGTGGCGCGGGCACTGTGATAGGGCCTCTAGTGGGAATGATCTTTATGTTCTACCTGATAGATCTAAGCTCAGGGGTGACAACTGCATACATGTTGGTTGCTGGTTTGGTTTTGGTGTTTCTGGCCGTGTTTGCGCCGCAGGGCGTAATGGGAGAGGTCCGAAGCAGGATGTGGAAGTGGCTGTCTTGAGTTTGTTATCTGCACAGGGTCTATCCATAAAATTCAACGGATTATCAGCCTTAAGCGACGTTTCGTTCGATGTCCCCAAAGGGCAAGTGCGGGCGCTTATCGGTCCGAATGGTGCGGGTAAGACTACGCTGGTGGGATTGTTGTCTGGACGGTTGCTTCCGTCGTCTGGGACAGTGCATTTCGATGGTCAAAATGTGACCAACTGGCCTTCGCATAAGAGAATTGTGCAGGGCATGGGGTACACATTCCAAATAACTTCAATTTTTGAAACCCTTCGTGTGCACGAAAACGTGGCTTTGGCCGCGCGCCGACACCAGATGAGAGACACTTTGGTCAATGAGGTTGTGGAATGGGCGCTGGATCGTGTTGGACTTGCTGAGTATGTAAACGACATCGCTGGCGACCTAAGCTATGGTCACCAGCGCTTGTTAGAGATCGCGATGGGGTTGGCTCAACAACCAAAATTGCTGATCCTGGATGAACCGACGCAAGGTTTGACAGAAAGTGATATTGAAGCGTTTAAGGCGCTTATCGACGATCTGCGGGGTGAAGTCACGGTTCTATTGATCGAACACAACATGGACGTTGTCATGCAGGTTGCTGATTTTGTTACTGTTTTAGAGTCCGGTCAGGTGCTTTTTGAGGGGGTGCCTTCCGATGTGAAAGCTAGTGCCTTGGTACGAGCAGCCTACCTTGGAGGTGCCAATGCTAAAGCTTGAAGCGGTTTCGGCAGGATATGGTTCGGCACAGGTTTTGCGGACGGTGTCCTTCGAGGCGAAGGCTGGAGAGATTTTATGCCTCGTCGGGCGAAATGGTGCAGGAAAAACCACAACAATGAAAGCGATTATGGGGCTTTTGCCGTTGATGAAAGGCAAGGTGGTTGTTAACGGGACTGTGCTTTCCGATCTTCCGTCCCATAAAGTTCCGTTCTATGGGATCGGTTATGTCCCTCAGGGGCGCCGTTTGTTTGGAGCCTTAACTGTGGCGGAAAACCTCTCGGTGGGGCGCTTAACAAACGACAAGGACACAACTGTTCTCGAAGAAGTTTTGCGCGTTTTTCCTCGGCTTAAAGAAAGGCTAGCACAGCGAGCTGACACGTTGAGTGGTGGTGAACAACAAATGCTCGCGATGGGGCGAGCCATGTGTTTACGGCCGAAAGTCCTGTTGTTGGATGAACCAACGGAAGGGCTTCAACCGTCAATGGTTTTGACTATCCGTGATGCCGCGGACCTCATGCGGAGACGTGGCGTGGCAGTGGTTTTGGTTGAGCAAAGATTGGACGCCATCACGGCTTTGGCAGATAAGGTCGTTATGCTGGAAAATGGGCAGGTACGCGGAAAACTCTCTCGGGCGCAATTGGCGAGCGAAAACGACAGACTTTGTGATTTGCTTGGTGTTTGAGCCACATCTGAATCCGCAATTGGAAAGCGTTTTCAAGATCAGATCATCTTTTTCAGCAGCAGGAGTAAAATCGTTTGTTCCGTCTCATTGAGGGGGGCGAGTGTGTCTTTTGTGACTTGGTGTCCGGCTGAGGCAACGGATTCAAATAGTTCCCAACCAGCCGCGCTCGGCTTTAACAAGAGGCGCCTTTGATCTTTGAGATCTGGAGAGCTAATGACCAGGTCCTTGGCGCGAAGCCGATCTACGACACCTTTGATCGTGGCACCATCCATTGCTGTGGCTCGCCCCAAAGCATTCTGAGAAACAGCGCCTAAGTCACATAGCTTCGCTAGTGCGGCAAATTGCGTTGGAGTCAGGGCCGGTATGCCTTCGGCGAAAATTGCCAGATGTCTTTGATTAGCTCGCCTCATTAGGTGACCGATCTGATCTTCCAGAACATAAGTATCTGCAGCTTCAGAATTTTCTTTTTGTCGTATATCAGAAGACATCGCAGCAGGCCTTTTGTGGGCGAACAGCTTGATCTATTGTCAAGGATGCAAGAGCTGCCACTTTATAAATTTGTGTACACACAACAATTTGTGTCGTGCCTTGAAGCTTAGAGAGGTCACCATGGGGATTTATCACCGACCAAGCAAGTTGAAAGATGCGCTGGCTGTTATGGCGGCAGTTGACGCAAGACCGATCGCGGGTTGCACAGACGTCTTTGCTGCAATAGAGGCTCAAGAATTGCCGGGTGAAGTTTTAGATATCACCGGTCTGAAAGAGCTAAAGGGGATTACGGAAACAAAAGACTTTTGGCGGATTGGAGCAGCCACCAGCTGGCGTGATATTCGGTGTTTTGAGTTTCCCCCGGCCTTTGAGATGCTGCGGCAGGCGGCCAGTGAAATTGGTAGTGTTCAGATTCAAAATACCGGAACTATTGGCGGCAACATTTGTAATGCGTCGCCAGCAGCCGATGGGATTCCTCCCCTTCTGGCGCTTGACGCAATTGTTGAGTTGAGGTCTCAACAAGGTATTCGTGAGGTGGCTTTGGCAGATTTTGTCACCGGAGCGAGATGCATCGCGAGGCAAAAGGGGGAACTGGTCAGTGCGATTCTGATCCCCAAAGGCAGTGCTACAGGTCGAAGTTGCTTTGTGAAATTGGGTGCGCGCAAGCATTTGGTGATCTCGATTTCTATGGTGGCCGTGCGCTTAGATATTGAGAATTCAATCATTCTATCTTCCGCGATAGCAATTGGTGCTTGCGGACCGGTTGCAAAGCGCGCGTGGGATCTGGAAGATACGTTGAACGGAAAGGCGATTGATGCGGCCCACAATTTGGTTGCCCGGTCTCATTTCGATAGCCTTTTGTCTCCCATTTCTGATATCCGAGGAAGCGCGGAGTACAGAGCCGAGACTGTGGATGAGTTGGTGCGCAGAAGCATCAAACTGCTAGCAGGTTTGGCTGATTGATTTATTTTAAAGTAAATGGCTTACCGGTGTCACTTAATGTGCCGTTGGGACGAAGATTATCCTACGTTTTACGCGATGGATTGGGGATGCGCGGGACAAAGGTTGGTTGTGACACGGGAGACTGTGGAAGTTGTACGGTCCTCGTTGACGGACAAGCCACGTGCGCGTGTTTGACACCAGTGGCACAGGTCGGAGGCTGTGACGTTGAAACAATTGAAGCTCATAACACACTGCAAGGAAGTCCGCTGCAACAAGCGTTTCTGCGGCATGGGGCTGTTCAATGTGGAACCTGCACACCAGGCATGGTGATGGCAGCGACGGAATTACTGCGACGCAATTGTTCACCAGATCGGGCAGAGGTTGAGAAGGCACTTGCGGGTGTCTTGTGTAGGTGTACCGGTTACGCAAAGATTGTAGACGCGGTTTTGGATGCAGCAGTAACACGGGAGGTTGCAGAACCAAGAGTCGGTGACGCGGTTGGCCATCCTTTGCCCCGACTTGATGGTATGGCCAAGGTTCAGGGACGTGAAATGTTCGGTGCAGATTTTGTTCCGGACAACGCGCTTTGGATTAGGGCGGTTCGAAGCCCTTATGCTGCTGCGACATTTGTTTTGGGGGATATCGAGAACTGGGCGGCGAAGCATGGAGTCGCGGTGTATTCCGCTAAGAACATTCCGGGTCATAATTGTTTTGGAGTAATTGAGCGCTTTGCCGATCAGCCTGTCATTGCTGAGGGGGCTGTTCGCATGGTTGGTGAATGTGTTGCCCTTGTGGTTGGAGAGGCAGGCCGATTGGAAAAGGCCGACTTAAGCAAGTTTCCAGTGACATGGAAACAAGAAACTGCACTTGAAAGCACACTGGACGCTCGCTCTGGCCAAGCGAACTTGGTGCACCCTTCCCGTGCCAGTAACGAGCTGATTGTCGGCTTGGTGCAAAAGGGAGACACCGACAAGGCCTTGGATCATGCCGAATATGTGGTTGAAGGCACCCTGACTACCGGTCATGTCGAACATGCTTACATTGAACCCGAAGCCGGCTCAGCGTGGATGGAGGGTAACGTTGTCAATATTCGTGCAGCTACACAGGCACCGGTGTTGGATCAAGGCACTATAGCCAAGGTCCTGGGGCTACCAATGGAACAAGTGCGCATTCGACCTGCCGCTACAGGAGGGGGGTTCGGCGGGAAGTTGGATGTCTCGGTTGAGCCGTTTTTGGGCCTTGTGACATTGCTTACCGGCCGGCCAAGCCGGATGCTCTATACTCGTCGCGAAAGCATGTGCGTCGGAACCAAACGGCATCCTGCGGTTATGACGGCCAAAGTTGGTGCAGATTCAGATGGCCAGCTTATTGGAATGAAGTTTGAGGGGGACTTTGACACCGGAGCCTATGCCAGTTGGGGCCCAACTGTGGCCGTACGGGTTCCGGTGCATGCGAGTGGGCCGTATATTGTGCCAAATTATCGCGCACGGGCCCGCGCAATATATACGAACGGACCCGTATCTGGCGCATTTCGTGGGTTTGGCGTGCCACAGGCGGCAGCTTTGCAGGAGCAATTGTTTGATCAACTGGCAGACAAGATTGGCATGGACCGATTGGCGTTCCGTCGTACAAACGCACTGAAAGACAACCTGCCAACTGTATGTGGGCAAAAATTGCAAGGTGTTGGCATCATCGCTTGCTTGGATGCGTTGCAACCGTCCTGGGATCGCGCAAGGCATGACGCGGCGGAGTCCAACGTGACGTCCAGTGAGAAACGGCGTGGCGTGGGGCTTGCAAGCTGCTGGTATGGATGTGGAAATACGGCCATTCCAAACCCTTCGACCATACGAATTGGCATTACGGCCAAGGGAGATATCTGCCTACATCAGGGCGCGATGGACGTTGGGCAGGGAGCAAATACAGTGATTGCGCAGATCGCGGCCGATGCACTCGGGATATCAGTTCAGCAGATCAGACTGATCGATGCGGATACGGCTAAAACTCCCGATGCCGGAAAGACATCGGCGAGTAGGCAAACGGTGGTCAGTGGCAAAGCGGCCTTTTTGGCTGCTATTGCCCTGCGTCGGCGTATTTTGCAAATGGTCAACATGGGGGAAGACGGCGAAATTAGGGTAAGTGACGGAGTTCTTTCGATAACGAGCGGTGTTACACGGCGGAAAATTCTGTTGTCGCGGTTAGTCGAAGAGGCCCATGGGTACGTGTTGTGGGCAGAGGAAACTTACGATCTGCCTACGGAAGAGTTAGACATAAACGGGCAGGGTGAACCCTATGCGGTTTATGGATATGGCGCTCAACTTGCCGAGGTGGAGGTCGACGTAAAATTAGGCACAGTTACGGTACTGAAAATGACAGCTGCACATGATGTAGGGAAGGTGATCAATCCACTTTTGGCTGAAGGGCAGATCGAGGGTGGCATCGCTCAAGGGCTGGGTATGGCCCTGATGGAAGAATTCCATTTGGGACAGTCAGAAAACCTTCATGATTACCTGATCCCGACTACTGGCGACATACCAGAAATTGTTTCGAAATTGATTGAGGTGCCAGATCAAGAGGGACCGATGGGGGCCAAAGGACTTGGTGAGCACGTGCTGATTCCAACGGCACCTGCGATCTTGAACGCCATTCGCGATGCGACCGGCGCGGTTTTGTCACAACTTCCAGCACGTCCGGATAGGGTGCTATCGGCTATCAGATCCAGTAATGATGTCTTGTAGAAGCCTCTTCTTGGGGGCAAAAAGCCAGCTTTGCGGCGAGCTCTACAGATGGAGGGAACTAGAGTTCCTGAATCACACAAGAACCTAGTTATCGTTTTTGATGATGCGCGCGAGAGCGCAGAATTGCTCAAGGCTGACTACCTCGGCGCGGTCTGTAGGTTTGATACCGGCTGAAATTAGGCGGTCTTCAATGTCAGTGGCCTGTCCCTTAAGAGCAGCACGCAGCATTTTTCGACGTTGGTTGAAGGCCGCGGCCACTATACGGGACAGTGTTTGGGCGTCTGCCGGGTAGCATGGTTCAGACAATGCGGTGAGGTGAACCACAGCAGAATGCACCTTAGGAGGCGGCGAAAACGCACCCGGCGGAAGAGACATGACGATGTTGGCGTTTGAGCGCCACTGAGACAGAATTGCGAGGCGACCATAGGCCTTGGAACCAGGTCCTGCAGTGATGCGCTCCGCAACCTCGCGCTGAAACATTAAGGTCAAACTTTGCCAGAAAGGCGGCCATTCTTTTGGGGTGAGCCAGCGCACAAGCAGTTCGGTGCCTACGTTATACGGTAGGTTGGCAGCCACACGGATTGGGGGCGTCAAGAGACTGAGTGGATCCACTTCCAGAGCGTCGCCGTTGATGACTTTGAGACGGCCTGGATAGGCAGCTTCGATCTCGGCAAGGGCAGCCATGCAGCGCTGATCTTTTTCAATTGCAAGCACTTTACGAGCACCTTCTGCTAAAAGACCCCGAGTAAGGCCGCCAGGACCTGGGCCGATTTCAAGAATGTCACAATCGGACAATTCACCGGCACGACGGGCAATTTTGGCAGTTAGGTTCAGATCTAGGAGGAAATTTTGCCCGAGCGACTTACGAGCGGAAAGGCCGTGGGTTTCTATCACTTGACGCAGCGGAGGAAGATCATCGATAGCGCTCATTGGGTAAGCCTTGGTTGTTGGCGGCTGCGCCGCAGATAAATGCCTCAGGCGGAGTTATTTCCAACCAAATGAAGGATCAAGCGTTTTGTGCCATACGGGCCGCCATGCGCAAAGCTGCTATTGTGCTGGCCGGGTTTGCTTTACCTGTTCCTGCTATGTCAAAAGCAGTGCCGTGATCCGGTGACGTGCGTATAAACGGCAGCCCCAAGGTCACGTTGACGCCTCCGTCAAAGTCTAACGTCTTGATGGGGATAAGGGCTTGGTCGTGGTATGCACATATTGCCACATCGTAGTTTGCACGGGCAGCAGGGTGAAACATGGTGTCTGCCGACAATGGACCTGAGAGGTCGAAGCCTTCGCTTCGAAGTTTTGAGAGCACTGGAGAAATAATGTTGGTATCCTCGTGCCCCATTGCGCCACCTTCGCCTGCATGTGGGTTTAACCCTGCCACTGCGATGCGGGGCGCTGCGATTCCAAACTGATCTTGTAGCCCTTTGGCGGTGATGCGTACCGTATTTTCTAGCAGATCAGGCGTGAGTGCGGTGGGCACTTCAGAAAGCGGAATATGAATAGTTGTCGGCACCACGCGCAAATAATCAGATGCCAACATCATGACTACATTACCAACACCGGCGAGGTCTGCGAGATACTCAGTATGGCCCGGATGAGGGAAGTTAGCGCCGTCTTTTAATGCCTTTTTGTGGATTGGAAGGGTGCAAATAGCTGCAGCGTCACCGCTCAGTGCCAAATCCACCGCCTGAGCAATTACATCGATGACACCTGCAGCGTTTTCCGTTTGTGCTGTTCCAGGCGTGCGGTCTGCAGCAAATGGATGAGGCAGGACAGGTAGAGCCGTAGGCATGATTTCCGAGGTGTCACCAGGGCATTGTAAAAGCTGGTATGGCACGGTTCCAGGCAGGTGGAGCGGGTCTGCAATCAGAAAAAATGGTAGCTCATTCTTAAGTTTAGACCACGCCATTTCGGCTATTTCTAAGCCCACGCCAGCTGGTTCGCCGCAAGTCAAGGCGAGAGGCGGGAGGCTCATTTTTCGATGATCCGTGCTTGAGCGCGCAACTGACTCAGGTAGCTGTTGGCGTAACTTTCCAATCGCAAGTTCCTTAGGGATTGCGCAACGTCTTCACGTGATAGCTCGGCGTCATTGATCTCTGCGGTGCGGCTGCAAAGCATGAGCACAATCAAGTTCTGGCCATCCGCAGTAGTGAGATTGGTAGATATCTCGTTGTCGTCAAGTTTGGCCAGTTCTATCGCTACATCACGAGGAATTTCGTTGGGTTTCTGGGTCTCCCGGAACAGACGTTCAACTGGCAAACCAAAACCAACACCAAAAAGATCGTCACATTTGTCAATTGTCGAACGTATTTTGGCTGCTTCCTTAAGGGAGCCTTCGCTGCGTCCTCCGGGGATATAGAATTTCGCATAGTCGATCGCCGAGTAACGAGGTGTGGTACGGCCGGACTCAGCTATTCCGCGCAATTGAAAAAGTGCGATGGAATTTGGGAGTTGAAGAGGCGGTGTAACTTCGCCGCTTCGAAGACCAGTGATGACAGGACGCAATGGTGCTGGCAGGTTTGTGACATTCATCCAATCAACATGGCCGCCATTTTCTTTAGTGCCTGAGGCAGAATAGATGCGCGCTGCTGCCTCAAACTCAGAGAAACTGTTAAGGTCGGAAATTTGGGCGGCAAGACTGTCTACTTGAGACCTGGTTTGGGGAGTAACGGGAATGATAATCTCAGATAAGAGAACGCGTACACCACCTTGACCGCTGTTCTGCGCAATGGCTCGGTCGATTTCTTCTTCGCTGATTTGGGCATTTGCGCCAAAACGGGTTTGGACAACGCCTCCCCACGCGATTTGGGATGCGATAAAATCTCGCAAAGATTCCTCAGAAATACCCTCGGCAGATAGCGCCTGAAGCATTTCCTCCGGTTTCATATTTACTCGTTTGGCAAAATTCTCCAACCCGGCCACAACGCCATCCTCAGATGGGGAAATGCCTGCCTGCCTTGCGGCTTGTAGCTTGAGCCTATCTTCGATCAACTGTTCCCGGGCCAGCTCGAGTGGGTCGCCAGGGGCACTCATAATAACCAATAAACGGGCGCGTTGTTCGATTTCAAAATGAGTAACCGCCGAGTCATTGACGTAAACTGCGGGGCTAAAGGCATTTTGACCATGGGCTGCCGTGCTCAATAGACCAGCAATGGCGCATGCCCCGGATGTTTTGGAAAAGGCGCGTAGTGCGGAACGGATCATGGTGCGTGGCATCATTTTACGGTGTCTTCCTGCAGTTTAACCGCACTTGCGGTCGTAGCTCTTATCGTTTGAGTTTACGGAGAAACCAAGTAAAGCGACGTTTAAGCCAACTCGGGTACTTGATTGCACGGTAGAGGATGTAGAAAAGCGACGCGAGAGGGAAAGCCCGACACGTAAGCATTCGTTTCGGTATTCGAGGCCAAGGCCTGCTTCAGATGTTTCGCCGCTTACTGCGTCAAAACGCCAATCCATTAATCCGGTCCAATGACGATTTAATCGATAGCTGCCGTCGAATGTTAGTTCTGAGATGTCGTTAGAACGAGATTCCGCGAGATCTTTCTGCAACCAGATGTAGCTTGCGTCGAGCCAGATGGTTTCGTTGGTCCATCCGATACGTACGCCGGCCTTGTCTAGATCACCTCGCGTATCGAATAGGGCCCTGCCGGTAAACAGCAAACCGTCTTGGTTACTGACTTGTCCGGCAACCAAAAGATCGGATGACGTTCCAGACAGGCCAGAACTGTTTGTGAAATCTGTTTGCGAATCTTGACGAAATACTTGGCCGAAGGTCATGCCGCCACGCCAGCCCGTTGCACTGATACGCGACCAATTTAGGCCGACAGCAGATGACAATCCGCGCTCTCTACGATCATGTGAAGGGAACCTGGAGAGCGAAAGAAGATTGCCTTCATCGAACTCGACCTGGGTGCTTTCATCATTGGCGATATCAAGCTCTTTTCCGCCTGTCCAAGCGATTTGGGCGACCGGCTCGAAAATGTAGGTGGTTCCACTTGAGGTGGTTTTAGTCATAGGATAGCGCAAATACCCTGCAACTGATGGTGCAACGCCGCTGTCAAAGGAACTGACGGTACTGTCATTGTCTGTTGTGTATGCGTCAAACGCGAGCGCCCCGGTCACGCCGGTACGCAATCCGTTTCCAATAGTCCAATCCCTTAGCCATTGAACGTTGGCATTTGCCCGGTTGACGTCCCGTCCAGATACGTCGTCTGTAGACCGTCGAGCATGCCCGTGCGCCTCGATACTGGTTCGTAACTCACCTCCCCAAAAGTTCAGGTAGCGGCGTTCAGTCTCTGCCTTGAGGACAAATGACGGAATTTCTTCATCGTTTTCGTCTTCTCTCAGTGTTTTATAGTGATAAAGCGCAAAGCGGGTATTTTCTGTGCGGTTCGATCGCGCTATTTTGATATCGCTGTTTAGGCGATCATAATCTGCGTAATCATAATCAGTGAGATACGTGTCGTCCGCTACAGCTTTTATGTCAAATGTCAGTTTGTAGTCTTTTTCGAGTTGAAACAAACCTTCTGCAAACAGATATCCACGTGTTTCTTGGCCGCCTATATTGTCATTGGACAGAGCACCATTGAGTTCCAACCCACCATTTTTGAAAGCCTGTCTGTAGCGGAACTCGAGCGTTTGTGTTTCACTGGAAACGTAAGGCGTTAGTGTAAAATCTTTGTCGCTACCCCAAGGTAAAAAGTAAGGGACTTTGACGCCGTAACCTAACAATGAAGAATGATTGAACTCAGGTATTAGAAAACCCCGAGTCCGATCCAGCGTCGGATCCGGCATGCGCAAATGTGGAAAGTAAAAAATCGGAATATCACGGACCAATACGCTGGCGCGATCAAAGTACAACTGTTTTTCTAGTTGGTCGTGCACGACCCGTCGCGCCCGTATGCGCCACAATGGCGGTTCCCCATTTTCACATACGTGACAGGAGCTTACTGTGGTTTTATCGAGAACATTGTAACGCCCGTCTACACGTGTCATTTTTGAGGCGGCCAACTGGACTTGGTCCGCCAACACAAGGCGTGCGCTGTGGATTAGCCCATTCCGAAGTTCTCGATCTAGATCGGCAGCACTTGCAATGATTGTAGCCTGATCGCCCTGTGTGATGCGAATTGGCCCAGTTAGGCGGATGTCACCAGTTTCATTGTCAAAGACAATCTCTCGTGCAGTAAGACGTATATCGCCTGACAAAGCCTCGACATTGCCACGGGCAATGAGAAGGCCGTCTGAAGTCAGTTCGACCGAGTCTGCAACCAGCACCACGTTTTGCGGCGCCGAGGCTGAGGCGTTTGCCTGGCTTTGCAACGAAGAGGGTTGTTCTTGTGCCTTTGCCGGGAGGGCGGACAATACTGCTGTTGTCGATACGGCAAGCAAAAAAATGGTCGGAATGGTCTTCATCCGTCCTCCATATGCAACAACAAACCAAGTGCCAACAGGATGCTAGCAAAGGGAGGCGCCCATGCGGCGAGCATTACAGGAATTTGCCCATTTTCTCCAAGAATTTGCGCGAAGTTTCGGATGAAATGAAGGCTAAACCCGATCAACACCGAAATCAGAACCGCAATGCCTGTGTTGCCGAAGCGCGTATGGCGCATAGTAAAAGCAGATGCTACGAGTACCATGGCCATAAGAAACAATGGTTGTGCGAGCTCCATTTGTAACCAGACCTGATGCCGCCGGGCAGAGAAACCCGCGTCTGTTAACTCGGCGATAAATGATGGAAGTTTCCATACAGAAATAGAGGAAGGGTTGCCGAACCTTTCTCGAATTCTGTCTGCTGTAAGACTGCTTGGGAAGGTGACTGTTTCTTCACGTGACGGTTCCCCACCTTCGTTAATTCCGACGTTTAAGGGCCATGTTCGAACATTTTTTAGTTTCCAACCGCCATCGACCAGCTGAGCAGAGTCGGCCTCAATACGTTTTTTGGGTCCGTTTTCTGGGGAGTACGTGATTATTGTAATGTCTAGGAAAACTGATGCGTCTGAGTTTGCACTCCCTGCATGTATCACAGCTTGCCCGGCGTCCCCTCCTTGGCGTAGCCATATACCTTCATCCGAGAGAGATAGTGCGCTACCTCCGCCCGATCGAAGTAGGTCGCTTTGCGTTTCGTATTGCACAGAAGTTGCCGCAACAATCGGGTTCAGCATACTAATGGAAAGCAGTCCAATAAGGAGTGAAGCGACTGTTGGTGATAACACCGACACAATACCGGAACGTCCTGCAGCGCGTACAACAACCAGTTCTGAACTGCGCGACAAGTTTATGAACAAGGCAATCGTCGCGAGAATTACTATGAGCGGCATTAGTTGGTAAATGCTTTCAGGAGTTCGTAGAAGTGTCAGGCCCAAAATCCTGTCAAAGCCAATCTCCTCAACGTCGTATCGTCGTAGTTGCTCCATCATGTCTACGAGGACAGTTAGAACAAAAAAAACGGTGCAAATACCGAGGAAAATCCAAACAAATTTCCGGGCGAAATAGTAGTGGACGGTCATGCTGCCCCCCTAAGTCGCCAGCGGATCGGGTTTGCTGAAAGATACAGTAAAGCAGCAGCAACCAGAAAGCCTATTGCGCTGGGAACGTACATAAGTGGCCAGAGTTCTGGAGTTGAGCGTACGGGGTCTGTGAATGCGTTTTTCATGCCTTCGAGCATTACCAAAATGATAAATGCTGCAATGATCTGCCGCCAAACCCCAAAGCGGCTAAAGCCGCCAACGAGGAGCATTGCAAAGCCGATCAGCGCGAAGCTGATAGTGGATAAGGGCATGGCAAAGCGGTCGTGCAGTTCTTCCCTTATACCTCCGACACTCTCTCTAGTTAGTTTTGAAATTGCGTCTATGTTTCCAATGATGTCCCAGGAAGAAAAGTGGCTTACGGAAACTCTAGGCGCTGATGCTGGGTCGATGAGAGCGCTTATATCATAAGAAAAGTCTGCGAAGTTTGTAGTCATCAGCGTGTCAGTGTCTTGACGGTGAAGTTGTGCGAGGCCGTCCACCATGACCAATTTCGGTCCAGTTTCGTCTTGTACCAAATAGGCGTCAGAAGCGGTGTATGACGTAGCTCGTCCTTCAGTGCGGTGATCGGCTAAAAAGACATCCTTGAGAACGCCGTTTGGTGTGATTTCTCGAATATAAAATGTGAAGCCATCGGCGGGATGCAAAAAAGTGCCATCCGTTAAAAGACGGGCAGTCACGTTTTCAGTTATTTCCTTTTGTCGTTTACTGAGCTCAGCGTTGCTTGCTGGCACGAGAAAATGGGTCAGTACGGATAACATAAGAGCTGAAATTACACCAAAGACCGCCACTGGTCGCGCTAAGCGCCAAGGGCTGAAGCCTGTGGCCTGCATCACGGTCAGTTCGCTTTCGCTGGACAAGCGGTTGGTCACATAAACTGTGCCAGCAAAAACCGCGATCGGAAGCACCAGACGGATTACGTTTGGCAATGTTAGGACTGACAGTTCCAGAAATACGGATACATTTTGGCCGCTTGCGATCAACTGGTCAAACAGCGAAACCGCGCGATTGACCCAGTAGACAGACACAAGGATCAGCGCAAAAAAACCGAACAGAGTCAGGAACTGCGACAGGATATATCTGTCGAATCTGTTCACCTGCTAAGAATCCCCCGAACCTTATTAATTGCCGGCACTTTAGGGGAAATGTTCAGGTGGCGAAACTGCAATCTGGCGAAGCGCTCTGGTCAAGCGAGAAGGCGCACGATAGGTGTTTGGAAACGAGATTTTGGAGGTTTGTGATGCACCCTGTGACGATGTCTTTTGAAGAGGCCAAACTGGATGAAATTGGCAGCGTACAAGGGCGCATTGCGATCTTTATACCAGCGGAAGGCAATCTGGACCAAGGCGCCCGTCGCTTGAACCGTCTGACCCGTGGTGCTGTTGAACGCCTGCGTGATGAAAAAGCCGGGGATGCGCGCCTCGGTACTGTGTTCAGCCTGTCCTATCCGACAGGTGTAGTAGCCGAAGCCGTGGATGTGGTGCTCCTGCCGCGACGGTGTTCTGTTGAAGATGCGCGCCGGGCCGGCGCCGGTCTTGGTAAGATCCGGGGCAATGCGTCTTTGACGGTTCTGGCGGGCACCAATCCGAAGGCTGCGGAAATCGCCTTTGGTATTGCGATGCGCGATTATGGCTTTGACGATCACAAGACTACAGAGGCCAAAGAAGATGCGCGTACCGTGACCATGATGGTCAGCAAGCCGGAAGAAGTTGAAGCGGCCGCGACCCCTTTGCTGGCTGTGGCCGAAGGTACGTTTTTCACCCGGGATTTAATCAATGAACCAGCCAATGTTCTGACCACTACGGAATTTGCCAACCGTTTGGTCGCTTTGGAAGAAATCGGACTTGAGGTTGAGGTCCTGGAAGAGGACAAGCTCAAGGAATTGGGCATGGGTGCGCTGTTGTCTGTTGGTGAAGGCTCTGAAAGCCCTTCTAAGGTTGCGGTGATGCAGTGGAACGGCGGCGAAAAAGGTGCGGCGCCCTTGGCGCTGGTGGGCAAAGGCGTGGTGTTTGACACCGGTGGCATTTCCTTGAAACCCGCCGCTGGCATGGAAGATATGACCATGGACATGGGTGGCGCTGGCGTTGTGGCGGGGGCTATGAAAGCTCTGGCGCTGCGCAAGGCTAAAGCCAATGTGGTGGGCCTGGTTGGGTTGGTGGAAAACATGCCATCCGGCCGTGCAACCCGTCCCGGCGATGTGGTGACCTCTATGAAGGGGGATACCATTGAGGTGATCAACACCGATGCCGAAGGGCGTTTGGTGCTGTGTGACGTGATGCACTATGCGCAAGAGCGGTATAAGCCGGCTGGCATGATCGATTTTGCCACCTTGACAGGCGCGATCATCATTGGGTTGGGTCATGAAAATGCAGGTGTGTTTTCCAATGACGACGCGCTGTGCAATGGGTTCCTGAAAGCCGCAGAGGCTGAGGGTGAAGGCGCGTGGCGGATGCCATTGGGCAAAGGCTATGCCAAACAGCTGAAATCGCGAATTGCGGATGTAAAAAACGTGGGTGGCCGTCCCGCCGGCTCGATTACGGCGGCTGAGTTCTTGCAGCGATTTGTACAGGACGACACGCCGTGGATTCACCTCGATATTGCCGGGGTGGCCAGCGTGAAATCCGAAACCGCATTGGCGCCAGCGGGTGCCACGGGTTGGGGCGTGAGCGCACTAAGCCGCTTGGTTGCGGATAAGTTTGAGGCCTAAGCCTTGGGTGCCGCGTATTTCTATCATCTGACCCAGAATTCCATTGAGGTCACCTTACCGCGCCTTTTGGAAAAGGCGCGGGGAGCGGGGTGGAAGATTGTCGTACGGGGGCGAGACGAAGGCCGGATGGATTGGCTGGATCAGAGACTGTGGGCTTTGGGGGACACAAGTTTTCTCGCCCATGGCTTGTCTGGTGGGCCGCATGATGCGTTGCAACCGGTGTTGCTGACCACGTCGTCGGATGTGCCGGATGCCGTTGGCTGCGTGATGAGTGTGGACGGCGCGGATGTGAGCGCGGAGGAAGTCAACGCGGTAGAGCGGGTATGCATCCTGTTTGACGGGCATGATCCTGAGGCAGTTCAGCATGCGCGAGGTCAGTGGAAAGCGCTGACCGATGCGGGGTGCGCGGCTCAGTATTGGTCGGAAGAAACAGGGAATTGGCAGAAAAAGGCCGAAGCAGGCGGCGGTTAGGCTTTAAACCTAACGTGTCAGGATCAGTTTGCTACCGGTGATAGTGATCTGATTGAAGAGTTGGAGATAGCTCATGCCCAGAAGCGATTGGCCCATCTCTCCCTCGTTGACACTGGCCCGGACATTTCGATCGACATAACCACCCAAGGCCACTTCCTCCAATCGAACCGGTGCGATGCGCACTTCGCCATTGGCCGTCATCGCGCGGCCAAAGTAGGGCAGGTTGTCTGGGTCCAAGTCCGCGCGACGGGCATCCGCTTGAGTGAGCACCACATCGGTGGCGCCAGTGTCGACGACAAAATACACTTCCGCACCATTTACAGAAAGCGTGGCGTAGTAGTGGCCGTCGTTGCTGCGAGGGATTTCGATGCGGCCTTCATCCGCCAAAACCACTTGAGTGGGCTTCACGGTGCTGCGGATGTCTTCCCACATGCCAACCATGGCGATGGCACCAAGAAAGATCAGTGCCCAAATTGCGCCGTAGCGCAGGGTTTGGCCAAGATTGATTCGACCCGATCCAATAGTCCAGATCAGCACCATGACCAGAAGCAGGAGCAGGTAGGCAAGGTTGCCAAAGGAAATTTCGTCCATGGGGTTAGCCTGCAAGTCCGAAGTTTTTGAGTCCGTCCAGAATGAATTGCACCGCCAAGGCCGCCAGCAACATGCCCAGCAAGCGGGTGATGACAGTTATGCCTGTGCGGCCAAGCAGACGTTCCAACGCGCTTGCTGTTAGGAACAGCGTGAATACAATTGCGAGGACCAGTGCTGCCACGGCGAGGACGGACAAGGTGGTCTGTATGCCGGTGTCCTGGCCAGCGAGCAAGATGACCGATGTGATGGCGCCGGGACCGGACAGCAGCGGAATGGCGAGCGGGAAAATCGATGGATCTGGGTAGTCCTCTTCGGCTTCTTCCGCTTGATCTTCGCGACGTTTGGTGCGGCGTTCAAATAGCATATCCAGCGCAGTTAGGAACAACAAGATGCCGCCAGCAATCCGGAAGGCAGGCATGGAGATGCCAATGCCGCCAAGCACGGCTTCTCCCAAAAATGCAAAGATCGACAGGATCACAAAGGCGGTTATACAAGCGCGGATCGCGATCTTGCGGCGTTCCCGCTGCGGCACGCCTTGAGTGAGGGACACAAAGATCGGAAACAACCCGATAGGATCGATGATAACAAAAAGCGTAACAAAAGCCGTGATGAAGGCGGCGCTGTCCATTGTGGGTTTGGCTCCTATCAGTGTTGAAACAGACGCTACGCTCAGGCTTCAGCTTTTTCCAGCTTTTCCAAAGCTTTCATCCAAAGATCTTCGGCGCGGTCTTGAGCGTCCCGGACCTCCGCGTATTTTTTCTGCCAAACTTCCATCTCACCTAGCTTCTCATCCTCGTACAGAGAGGGATCAGCCAGCTTCTTGGCTAGTTTATCGGCCATATCGTTGAGCTTTTCGACGCGCTGTTCGGATTTGCGCACCTCTGCCCGCAAAGTGAGAATGTCATCCCGACTGGCACGCTTGGGCACTTGCTTGGCTTTCGGCTTAATACTGACTGGCTTTTCGGCGGTCAGAAGCAACTTACGATAGGCCTGAAGATCTTCCTCATACGGCTTCACTGTGCCATCTTTGACCAACCACAAGCGATCCGCCACCAAAGTCAGCAGGTGCATGTCGTGGCTGACCAGAATCACGGCGCCAGAATAGGCGTTGAGGGCCTCAACAAGCGCTTCGCGGCTTTCGATGTCGAGGTGGTTGGTGGGTTCGTCGAGGATCAGGAGGTGCGGCGCGTCCAAGGTGGCTAGGAGAAGCGACAGACGGGCTTTTTGACCGCCGGACAGGCGGCCAACTTCCGTTTCCGCTTGTGCAGCACCAAGACCAAAACCTGCCAGACGTGCCCGAAGACGGGCCTGACCTTCGGCGGGCCGTTCGCGCATCAGGTGCTGGATCGGTGTTTCGTCTACGTACAGTTCATCTACTTGGTGCTGGGCAAAGAAGCCGATGCGCAGCTTGGAGGAAGATGTGAACTTGCCGCTCATGGGCTCCAGACGACTAGACAGCAGCTTCGCCAGCGTCGACTTACCTTGACCGTTTTTGCCCAACAGGGCGATGCGGTCGTCTTGGTCAATGCGCAGGTTCAGGTTTTTGAGAACCACAGTGTCGCCATAGCCTGTGGAGCCACCTTCGATGGCGATGATTGGCGGAGAGAGTTCTTCGGGCTTGGGGAAGGTGAACACCACACGAGCCGCATCTTCCGGCGCGGTAATCGGCGTCATCTTTTCGAGCATTTTTACGCGACTTTGCGCCTGTTTGGCTTTGGAAGCCTTGGCTTTGAAACGGTCCACGAAGGCTTGCAGGTGTTCGCGTTGCGCCTGTTGCTTCTTCGCCGCTGCCGCCTGTACCGCGCGCTGTTCCGCGCGTTGCTTTGCGAACTGATCATAAGTGCCGGTGTAGTAGGCTAGCTTGCGCTCATCCAAATGCAGGATCGCGCCGACCGAGCGGTTGAGCAACTCCCGGTCGTGCGAGATGATCAGCACGGTGTGCGGGTATTTGACCAGATAGTTTTCAAGCCACAGCGCGCCCTCGAGATCGAGGTAGTTGGTGGGTTCGTCAAGCAACAAGTAATCCGGCTGTGAGAACAGCACTGCTGCCAGAGCCACACGCATACGCCAGCCACCGGAGTAGGCGGAGCAGGGTAGTTGCTGGTCCTCATGGTCAAAGCCCAGTCCTTTGAGGATAGCGGCGGCACGGGCCTCGGCGCTCCAGGCGTCGATGTCGCTTAGACGGGTCTGGATCTCCGCGATGCGATTGGAATCAGTGGCGGTTTCGGACTCAGCCAGCAAGGCCGCCCGTTCGATGTCCGCTGCTAGTACCGTGTCGATCAGCGAAACTTCGTTGGAAGGTACCTCCTGCGCAACACCGCCAATGCGGGCACGTTGGGGCAGGGTGATGCTGCCGCCTTCCAAGGACAACTCCCTGCGGATTAGGCGAAAAAGCGTGGTTTTGCCAGCGCCATTGCGGCCGATCAAACCCACTTTGTGGCCGGTGGGAATTGTTGCGGAAGCGCCCTCAAACAGGGGGCGGCCTTCGACGGAATAGGAGATGTCTGAAATCTTAAGCATGGGGCGGGTTTGGCGCAGTATTGCGACGGCGTCAATCATCGCTTTTCAAGTCCGCAAACCCGTGGTATCGGAGCGCCAATTCGAATGCTTGCCAGACGTGGTGTCTGGCCCTCACTTTAATGGAGATACAGACATGGCTCTGGAACGCACCTTCTCGATCATCAAACCTGATGCCACCCGCCGCAACCTGACCGGCGCAATCAACGCCAAATTCGAAGAAGCAGGCCTGCGCATCGTTGCACAAAAGCGCATCCACCTGACCAAAGAGCAAGCTGGCGTTTTCTACGCTGTGCACGCTGAGCGTCCATTCTACGACGAACTGTGCGAATTCATGGCGTCCGCGCCAATCGTTGCGCAGGTTCTGGAAGGTGAGGGTGCAATCGCGAAAAACCGCGAAGTTATGGGCGCAACCAACCCAGCAGACGCAGCAGCTGGCACCATCCGCGCCGAGTTCGCAGAATCTGTAGGCGAAAACTCCGTTCACGGTTCTGACGCCCCAGAAACCGCTGCGGTTGAAATCGCATACTTCTTCTCCGGTCTGGAGCTGGTGGGCTAAGCCAAACCGGTTTTACCGTAGACAACATTGAAGCGCGGGAGGGCAACCTCTCGCGTTTTTCTTTTTTGGCGGTTTGGAATGAGGGGCCAGCCAATCACACGCCCTGACGTTTTTGGCGAAGGAGAAAGCGGGACTTAGGCTTTGCTTTTTTCGACCACGCCAATCATGTTCAATGCCGCCTCAAGGTCTGAGCGGCCTTTGTCGTGAGAACTGGACTTGAGCGCATCAAAGCGTTTGCGCAAGGCGTCTTTTTCTTTTCCCTTGCAGTCGTTCCAGGGACGGCCTTGCAGGCCCATCACCGGAACATAAAAACCAATGAAATGAGGTTTTGTTCCGGGTTTTGAGCAGACGAGCGTATGTTTCATCTGCGCCCAGTGTGCGGACTTCTTCCGCGGTATGGATACCGGCACGGGCGCAGGCCTCCTCATAGGCTGGGCCCAGGTTACGAATGCTGGAGATTGGATCTGACATGGCGGCACATTAGACCGCGTGGTCAAGCAGGGGCAAGCGGTGCCCGCAGAATTTTGTTGTGATCAGCGGCGCAGCTAGATCATGGCCCAATCGCTGAAGATTGGCGTGTTGCTTGGCGCCGGTTTGGTCTGTTTTTCCGGCTTGCGTGGCTGGTCTTTCTTGGATTGTGACATGGTTTGCCTCCTTTGATGTCATGCTAGCATATCTCCCTTTCCCAAACGTGGAGATCGCTAGTAATTGTAGAAATGATTTTAAGGATCAAGGTGCGGAGGTGATGCCGGAAATGGGGCGTTTTTGTACGGATCGTCTAAGAGTTGAGGCAAAGGAAATTCGGGTTTGTCGGGGTTTGATTGGGACTTGTGACAGGTTGGTGAGGTCAATTTTTTAATTTTTGTCAGTCGGTTACGCACTGTACTTGATTGTAAATACGCAAAGTTGGCACCGTCCAAGTGAAAAATGTACAGGGCTAAAGGTTGTTTCTCTTGCACATAGATCGCGTTAGTGGCTTTGTTGAGCTTGCATGATTTCAAGAGATTTGTTGGCATTTTTGCCACGCGTTGCGTTGTAAAGGTGCTCCGTTTTGCAAAGCCTCAGATACAGATTGGAACGTCAGAATGGCCACAAAAGCAGAGTTGGAAGCGGAACTAAAGCAGTTGCGGGCGGAACTCGCGGAGCGGGATGCCTCGTTGGAGGCTAAGGAGACCTCTGAGGTGAAACCTGAGCCAGAATCAAAGATGGATGACGAGCCCGTGAGTTTAGAAGCGGATATCGGAGAGTTATTGGCCGAGCTGGAAGAGTTTCCCAACAAGCAGCCATTGATGTTTGCGCTGGGGGCTTTTGCCGTGGGCTACCTTATAGGCCGGATGAAATAGGAGTAGGACAATGAGCAACCGAATTTCGCGCAATATCTCGCTTATCCTGCGGTCTGAAAGATTGATCGCACAAAGGCATTTGGCGGTGTTGCGGCGTCAGACCGGCTTGATGGTGATGGCGCTGGTTGTGGCGGGCATTGGACTGGTGATGTTGAACCTGGCCGGCTTCTTTGCACTGGAAGAGGTGATGACACCGGCGTCGGCGGCCTTGATAGTCGGCGTGGTGAACATTGTGCTCGCGGGGCTGTTTGTGTCTTTGGCCTCTTCCAAATCCGGCATCGAGGAAGACATCACCGCGGTAACGGAAGTGCGTGACATGGCGATTGAGGATCTGGAGGCAGAGGTACGTCAGGCGGCGGATGAAGCCAAGTCAGCTGTGGACGCGGTGAAAGCCATGGCAGCCAATCCCTTGGGCGGAATTGCACCAAGTGTTGCCGCCGGAATCGCCAAGGCGGTTGTCAAATCCATGAAAACTAAAGAGTAAGCCAATCGCTGTTGCGGACTGGCTTACAACGCAACGATTTTGACATGGTTGCCTTTGGCCGCAAGAGCGACTTTGCCTTCACATAGACGTAGGGCATCTTCGCCAAAGACCTCGTGCCGCCAGCCATGCAGCGCTTGCACGTCGCGGTTGCCAGATGCAAGCGCATCCAGATCCGCAGAAGAGGCGATCAGCTTTGGTGCGACGCTGGAGCTTTCGGTTTTGGCTTTCAGAAGCACACGCAGAAGATCAGCCAGGGCCGGGTTGACCTGCACCTTGTCGTCACGCTTCGGCAGGCGCGGCATCTGATCTTGCGGACACTCTTTACCTGTCTTGATCGCAGCCAGAATACCATCTGCAATGTCGCCTTTGCGCGCTTCACGCAACAGAAGTCGAGAGCGGCCCAAATCGTTCATGTTGGCCGGTTTGGTTGAGGCCAGCTCCACCAAAGCGTCATCTTTGAACACGCGGTTGCGTGGAATGTTGCGGCTTTGGGCATGGACTTCGCGGAACTTGGCAAGCTCGCGTACAATGGCGAGGAACTTTGGAGACGTGGTGCGGGTTTTTACGCGCTTCCAAGCATTTTCAGGATCGATGATGTACGTTTCCGGACGTGTCAGAAGCCGTAGCTCTTCCTCGACCCAATGCGCTCGACCTGTTTCGGCCAGTTTCGCAGAAAGGAATTCATAGATCTTGCGGAGGTGGGTCACGTCGCCAATCGCATAGGTTTTCTGTGCATCGGTCAGCGGGCGGCGGGACCAGTCGGTAAATCGGGAGCTCTTGTCTAGGCTTTGCTTGGCAATTTTGCGCACTAGAGTCTCGTAGCCTGCCTGCTCGCCAAAGCCACACACCATGGCGGCGACTTGCGTATCAAACAATGGATCGGGGAACACACCGGCTTCAACAAAGAAAATTTCTAAGTCCTGGCGTGCTGCGTGGAAGACTTTAACAACACTCTTGTCACGGAAGAGTTCGTACATAGGCGCAAGAGACATACCTTCCACCAACGGATCTACCAACACGGCGTTGTCGGTACCGTCACCGGGCATCGCCATTTGTACTAAGCAGAGTTTGGAATAATACGTACGCTCGCGCAGGAATTCCGTGTCGATGGTCATATAAGGCTCTTTGCGCGCCATTTCACAGAATTGCGCGAGCTCTTCGGTCGTCGTGAGGGTTTTCATGTGCAGCGTGTCTTCTTGGTGTGTTCTATAAGGCTGTGGATAACAGCACTACGCACAAACGTAGGGGAAAGCAATTGATCCACCCTTAAAGAGTGATGGGTGTGGTATTTCCTGCCGCGAAGTGGCGCAAAACCTCTGGGTACAGCTTGTGTTCTTGTACAAGAACACGTGCTGCAAGGCTGTCGGGTGTGTCTCCCGCCTCAACAGGCACTCGGGCCTGGCCGAGGATGGGACCATCGTCCAGAGCGGGGGTCACGAGGTGCACCGTACAGCCGTGTTCTTTGTCGTTGGCTTCTAAGGCGCGGGCGTGTGTGTGCAGACCTTTGTACTTCGGGAGCAGGGACGGGTGGATGTTGAGCATCCGGCCTTCCCACGGTGCCACAAAGCCTTCTGTCAGAACACGCATAAAGCCAGCAAGACACAGGATGTCCGGTTGGACTTTGTCAAGTTCCGCCTGAAGCGCGGCCTCAAACGCAGGACGGTCACCTTTAAAGGGGCGGTGATCGACAGAAACGGTTTTCACGCCCATGGCTTCGGCTTTAGCCAGGCCACCCGCGTCGGCACTGTTGGCCAGCACCAAAACGGGTTCAGCGGCGTGGCCGGGCTGCGCCATGTCTTCGAGCAGGCGGACCATATTGGAGCCGCCGCCCGAAATGAAAATCGCGACGCGTTGCTTCACAGGAGGGACCCTGTGTAGGAGACGCCTTCACCAGCTTGTACGATGCCAAGCGTGTAGACGGTCTCACCTTGCTCTTTTAGGAGCGCGGTAAGGGCGTCTGCTTGGTCTGCTTCAACGGACAGGATCATGCCAACGCCACAGTTGAAGGTTTTAAGAATTTCGGTCTCTTCCATACCGCCGGTCTTTGCGAGCCATTGGAACACTGGTGGCAATTCCCACGCGTTGAGGTCGATATTGCCGGCTAGGCCTTCTGGCAGCACCCGTGGGAGGTTCTCAGTCAGACCGCCGCCGGTGATGTGGGCCAAGGCGTGCACGCCGCCCGCACGGACTGCGGTGAGGCATTGCTTCACATAAAGGCGGGTAGGTGCCAGAAGCGCCGCGCCAAGGGTTTGGCTGTTATCCCAAGGGCAAGTGTCGTCCCATTTGAGGCCGGAAACTTCAACCAGCTTGCGCACAAGGCTGTAGCCGTTGGAGTGCACGCCGTTAGAAGCGAGACCCAAAAGCACGTCACCTTCCTTGACGCCTGCTGGTAAGTCCGCTCCGCGCTCCATAGCACCAACAGAGAAACCCGCGAGGTCAAAGTCGCCAGCCTCATACATGCCCGGCATCTCAGCGGTTTCGCCGCCGATCAAGGCGCAGCCGGATTGGTAGCAGCCTTCCGCGATGCCTTCGATGATGCGGGCGGCGGTTTCGGTTTCCAGTTTGCCGGTGGCAAAATAGTCGAGGAAGAAGAGCGGTTCCGCACCTTGGCACACAAGATCGTTCACGCACATGGCAACCAGATCGATTCCGACACCGTCCACGTTGCCGGTGTCAATCGCGATGCGCAACTTGGTGCCCACGCCGTCGGTGGCGCCGACAAGAATTGGATCGGTGTAACCCGCGTCCTTGAGGTCAAACAGGGCGCCAAAGCCACCCAAGCCTGCCATCACGCCGGAGCGTGTGGTGCGCTTGGCGGCGGGTTTGATGCGCTCTACCAGTGCGTTGCCTGCGTCAATGTCCACACCTGCATCCGCGTAGGTGATGCCGTTTTTGCCGTCGCTCATGGGGTATGTCCTTACAATCCGATGCTTGGCGTGGTCCTTACTGCATTGGCTCGGCGATTGGAACAGGGGAATGCACCGCCTGCGTCAACAGACGGTGCAAGTGCAGCATCAGGCGCCGTATTGCCATGGGGCTGGCTGGTAAGCGTAGCCGTCCGCGGATTTGCGCACCTTACCGAGACCCGGGAAGTCGAGGTGCGCGCCGGTGACCAGTAGGTTGTCGGCCGCCGCGCGATCAAACATGCTGAGACGGGTTTCAATCGTTTGAGTGACGTCAGTATCAAAGGCGATGGTGAGGTTCGGGTTGTCAAACTGCAGCGCAGTCATGTGCACGAGATCGCCCCAGAACAGGAGCTGCTCATTGCCGGACTGCAGCAGATATCCAGCGTGGCCAAGGGTGTGACCGGGCAGTGGCAGGCTGGTGAGGCCTGGCAAGATGTCCTGTTCGTTGCTGTGCAGGATCATCCGGTCTGCATAGGGCGCGACGGTGTTGCGGGCTATTTGGAAGAACCCACGCGAGCTCTCAGGCACGCTGGCCATAATCTTGTCGTCATGCCAGAAGCTGAATTCAGTTTGCCCAACGGCCACTTGAGCATTGGCAAAAACGGCCTGACCATTGCCGTCAATCAAACCGCCGGAGTGATCCGGGTGGATGTGGGTCAGGGCAACCATGTCAATTGAGTCGGCACTGACATTGATCGCATTCAAGGCCTTGTTCAGGTCGCCCAGGGTCTCGCCAAGAAAAGCGCTGGTTCCCGCATCGATCAGCACGCGGCGCCCGCCAATTTCAACCAAAAACGCATTTACGGGTATGCGTACGCCGCCCGGGTAGAGTTTCTGCTGAGATTTTTCCAGCGCAGCGCTGACACCGACCTCGTCGAAGCCGAGGATCATTGCAGGGGCCGCATCCAGATAACCGTCGAGCAAAGCGGTCACCGTCGCATCCCCTACGGTGAAGCGATATGTGCCTTGGAACGGTTTTTCAGATGTTGGCGAGGCCAAGACCGGAGCGGGGGCTATAGCAACGGCTGGGGCTGCGGCCGCGGTGAACAGGAAGTTTCTACGGGTCATAGACATAAGGGTCTCCAATATCCCTGAAGCAAATTTTTGGTCCAGCTTGTGCTGGTATCGGCTATCTAGGCTTGATAATTTGTCTGCAGTACCGATGTGATAGTGATACAGGGCATAAGGAGTGCTTATAGCATGGACCGGATGGGGTTGATGGAGACCTTTGTGAGTGCGCTTGCGGAAGGCAGCCTCTCTGGTGCAGGGCAACAGCGCGGTATCTCGCAATCTGCAGCCAGTCAGCAAATTCGCCAGCTAGAAACCCACATTGGGCAACAGCTATTGCATCGTTCCCCACAAGGTGTATCGGCCACACGGGCCGGGGTGTTGGTGCAGGAGCACACACAGAAGCTATTGGAGCGCTATGAGTTGATGTTGGCTGAGTTGGGGGCTTTAGACAGCGATGTCGCGGGTACCATTCGGATCAATACCGGCAACTTCTTGGGACGCGTCGTGTTTGGGCCAGTACTGATTGAACTCGGCAATGCACACCCCGATTTAGACATCGTTCTGCGCATGGAAGATCGCTTAGTAGATGTGGTACGCGAAGGGTACGATCTTGCCATTCGCGCTGGTCGCCTGGGTGAAACCTCTGGTTTTGGACGCAAGATCGCGTCCTTAGAGACGGTATTTTTGCGACCCCAAGTTATTTGGACAAACACGGTCGCCCAGAAACGCCGGATGACATTAAGCGTTTGAAGTATATTCAGCACCACGAGGACAAGACCGCAGGCTTTTTTGACGTGAAGCGGGATGGCCAGTCTTTTCAGGCTCCCATTCGTGTGGGGTTCACGGCGGACGATCCTGAAATCATCTTAAAAGCCGTGCGCACCGATATGGGGTACACCCGCGCGGCACAGATGTTGATTCAGAAAGAATTGGATGAGGGCATCTACGAAGTGGTGCTCCCGGAATTTGAGGCTCCAAGCAAAGACGTTTTTGCCATTTCACCAACCAAGACCATACCGGGCTCAAAAATTGACTTGGTGATCAATGCCTTTGTCGACAAATTGGTTGCGCTGCGTCGCCAAGCGGAAATCAAATTGGTGGAAGACAAACTGTCCGCTTGACGCCACTGGCGGCATTTCATAATCAGGCACTTGGCGGGCCTGTAGCTCAATTGGTTAGAGCAGAGCGCTCATAACGCTTTGGTTGCGGGTTCAAGTCCTGCCGGGCCTACCAAAACCGCCAATCAAGCCAAATTAAACTCGTGTTCGTTTTGTGTTAGCGAATGCGACGATCTATACTATTAGATAGAGCCTTGACGCGAATAGTGCGAACGCCGGCCATTTGCTGAGCGGTTAGAACTACTGCGGTAGTGACTTCACGTGTTTGATCCGATCCACCCACGATTGGCTCAATCGGTGGGCGTCCCATCAAGTTTAACGTAAGAACACCACCTTCAAGCCCGCCTTCTTTAGGTAACATCAAACGGACATTAGACGTACCGTGCACTGAAGCCACACCGATAGCCATGATCAGCCGGCCTTCTGTGACACGGTGCACTTCAACTGACGTGACTTTATCAATCGGCAAACCGCGATACTCTTCGGTTTCTTTGGCGGCAAAGAAGGATTGGCCGTCTTCCGTTTGATCCGGTATCAGAGGATTTACGGCTTCCGCGGCAGCTGTGTCTTTGTCCCACCAGTTCGCCGGGTTCCACCGCGATTGGCAGGCGGACAATGCCAAGACGGCGGAAAACAATACTAAGACTGGTATGCGCATCGATAATCCTCATTCTTTGCATCATGGGTTAACCTATTCGTTTCGCCTTGAAAAGCATCTGATGTGAGCAAGGCGTGAAGGGGTGGACCTTTTTGATTGTGCGTCATAGGTGACAAGGTACCGTTTGAAGTCGCAGGAGAGATCCAACCATGGCAGCCGAGGCCTTTGAAGACATTGTCGAGGACTTTGAGTTCATTGAGGATTGGGAAGACCGCTATCGCTATGTGATCGAGCAAGGTAAGGATATGCCTGTGCTGGATGACGCGCTACGTGTGCCCGCGACCAAGGTGGATGGCTGTGCGAGCCAGGTTTGGTTGCATCCGACCATCGAAGACGGCATTTTCCGTTTTGAGGGTGCCAGTGACGCGATGATTGTCAGCGGCCTGATTGCAGTTTTACGAAAGCTATATAACGGCTTAAGCCTTTCTGAGGTAGTTGCGGTGGATTCGCGGGCAGAGTTGGAACGGCTGGGACTAAACGAGCACCTGTCGTCGCAGCGCTCGAACGGGTTGAGGGCGATGATTGAACGGATTCGCCTGGTCGCAACAGAAGCAACCTAAAACGCCCCTCCACGCATTGCTTCCGGCGGGAATAGTTACGGGGCAACTGAAGCGCGGGCGCGATAATGTGCTAGCACGTAGAGACGGATTGCCGTGGCAAGTCCCGCTTCCAGATCACGTTCTGCATCAATTTGCGCCGCAAGTGCATTGATCGGGATGTTCTTTTCTTCTGCAATGTCGCGAAAGGCCCGCCAGAATTCATTTTCCAATGACACGCTGGTACGGTGACCGCGAAGAGTTAGAGAGCGCTTAATTGGACGACTCATTCGCGCTCTTTTCCGTCCAAATCCCGGCGGGATTTCTCAGCCTTCATCTCTTCTAGTTTTTTCTGGGCTTTTGTTCGACCAAATTTCACAGCATTTTCATCTGCCTGCGCATGTTTGGTGGCGTGGGCTTTGGCTTTTCGGAACTTGTTGAGATTCACAACGGTCATGTCAGCAGGTTACTTGCAAAAGATTGGTTTTCCCAGACAGTCCGAGATTATGACAGGATAGCCTCTGCGTTGCAGGTGGCAATCTCGTCAATCACCATGGCAAACACCGGGGTTGTGGCCAGTGACAACCCACCCATAATTAGGATGAGGATCAGATAAAGGGGACGGATGTTCTGTTTTTTCATGGCATTACCTATGGTTTCTGTCGTTGAATTTCAAACGCTTGACGTGAAATTTTCCGTCGCAAAAAGAAAAGGCGACTCAATTTTTGAGCCGCCTTGAGTGTGGTTTAACTTTCAGAGATCAGGCTTTAGGGCCGATCATCTGTTCTGGACGTACAACCGCGTCAAAGGTCTTTTCATCGACGAAGCCCAGTGCGATGGCTTCTTCTTTGAGCGTGGTGCCGTTTTTATGCGCGGTTTTAGCGACGGTGGTGGCGTTGTCATAACCGATGGTCGGGGCAAGTGCTGTTACCAGCATCAGCGATTCTTTCATCAGCTTGTCGATGCGAGGCTCGTTCGCTTTGATGCCATTCAGCATACGCTCGGTGAAGCTGTCCGCAACGTCGCCGAGAAGCTGCATGGATTGCAGCAGGTTGTACGACATCATCGGGTTATACACGTTCAGTTCGAAATGGCCCTGAGAGCCGGCAAAAGTCATAGCGGCATTGTTGCCCATGACGTGTGCGGCGACCTGGGTCATTGCTTCGGCCTGGGTTGGGTTTACTTTACCCGGCATGATCGAGGAGCCCGGCTCGTTTTCCGGCAGGATCAGTTCGCCCAGACCAGAGCGTGGGCCAGAGCCGAGGAAACGGATGTCGTTGGCGATTTTGTACATCGCACCAGCCACAGTTGCGAGCGCACCGGACATAAAGACCATGGCGTCATGCGCCGCAAGGGCTTCGAATTTGTTTGGAGCAGTGACAAATGGCAGACCCGTGATCTCAGCCATATGGCCGGCCACAGCTTCACTCCAACCTGGCTGGGTATTCAAGCCCGTGCCCACTGCAGTGCCACCCTGCGCCAGTTCATAGATGCCGGGCAGAGCCGCCTCGACACGGGCGATGCCCTGACGGATCTGGTGTGCATAGCCACCAAATTCCTGACCCAGTGTCAGCGGGGTTGCGTCCTGGGTGTGCGTCCGGCCGATCTTGATGATGTCTTTGAACTCTTCGGATTTCGCTTCCAGGCCTTCTGCGAGTTTGTTCAGGCCAGGCAGCAAAACATCGCGTACGGTCATTGCAGCGGCAATGTGCATGGCTGTTGGGAAGGTGTCGTTGGAAGATTGGCCCATGTTGCAGTGATCGTTTGGGTGAACCGGTTCTTTGGAGCCAATCACGCCGCCGAGGATCTCGATCGCGCGGTTGGCGATGACTTCGTTGGAGTTCATGTTGGACTGGGTGCCGGAGCCGGTCTGCCAAACCACCAGTGGGAAGTTGTCGTCAAATTTGCCGGCGACTACTTCCGAGGCGGCCTCAATCACCGCGTCGGCGATTTTCGTTTCCATCTTGCCGGTGGCTTTGTTCTGCATCGCGCAAGCCTGCTTGATCACGCCAAGCGCGCGCACGATGGCGACGGGCTGCTTTTCCCAACCGATCGGGAAGTTCATTATTGAGCGCTGGGTCTGTGCGCCCCAATACTTGTCGGAAGGGACCTCTAATGGGCCAAAGCTGTCGGTTTCAGTACGGGTATCTGCCATGACGACCTCCGGTATAAATTGTCAGGAGTGTCATACCGTAAGTGAGGCAAAGTGCAATACTGTATACCGTGGGATACCGATAACAAGGCGCGGCAAATCAGTCTTTGGCTGCGACGTTTAGCACCTAGGTACGAACATAAAGTGTTAAAAGGCCTGATTGGCCGAGAAGGTTACTTGCGGAAGCTGTCCAGTGACACCACTTCGGCGTCCTTACGCGGCTCTTCAACGATCTCTTCGAGGTTGATTTCCTCAGGCAGCTCATCAAGCGCGTCTTCTGCTTCATCTTCATCCTGGGTTTCAAAGCGCAGGCCAAATTCCACGGACGGGTCAACAAAGGTCTTGATGGAATTATAAGGGATATAAAGAGGTTCCGGCGCATCGCCGAAGTTGAGTGTTACTGCAAAACCTTCGTCGGTAACAGTAAGATTGTCGTACCAGTGCTGCATCACCACGGTCATTTCTCCGGGGTAACGGTCCGCCAGCCACTCAGCAATCTCCACATCCGGATGCTGTGTGTCAAAGGTGATGAAGAAGTGGTGCTCTCCGGGTAGGCCGTTCCTTTGAACATCGGCCAAAACCGTCTGAATCAAGCTGCGCATCGCGCGATGCATAAGATTTCCGTAGTCGATGGTCCCGGACATGGCAGTGCTCCGATAGTCTGTTATTTCGACAATAGACCATTGCGCGGGAAACGAAAGATGATCCAGCGCAAAAAGTTAGCCTAAAGCAGACCAATTGTCATCGCGGCTGAGGCTGAGAGTGCCAGTACACCGAGAAGTGTTAGGCGCAGTTTGAGCATCGTAAAGATGGCTGCCGCGGTTAGCGTACCAGCAATCGGATCAAAACTGGTCGGAACGGGCAGGGTTCCAAAAGCACTTGGAGTAGTTTCAGCAAATAGGAGGTTGATTGTAAACCACAGACTCAGATTGGCTATTACTCCTAAAACGGCTGCCGAAATTAGGGTGAGAGCTGCGCTTAATCGCGGATTTGACAGGATACGGGAGACGTGAGGGGCTCCTGCAAAAATCCACAGAAAACAAGGTGTAAACGTGCACCACAGAGCGAGCAAGCCGGCGGTGAGAGCCAGGTTTACCCCCCCCTGCAATTGACCGGCCAAAGTGGCGACGAACTGCGTGACAAGGATCAAGGGGCCAGGTGTGGTTTCCGCCAAGCCAAGCGCGTCCATCATTTGATCGGTGCTGAGCCAGCTGAAGTCTTGCACTACCGCTTGCACCATATAGGCCAACACCGCGTATGCGCCGCCAAAAGTGACGACGGCCAGCTGCGAAAAGAATAGCGCAACGTCTTTTAAGAAACCGCCAGCAGACACCGCAAAAATCACAGGTGTCATCCAGAGCAATCCCCAAAAAACCACGGCGGACGCAGTTTGCCTCCATGGGTTTGGAATGTGGGTTTCCGCTTGAGACGTGTCGGGCGTTGCATTTTGACCTGATAGTGCAAAACCCAATCCGGCGGCCAAGATGATTACGGCTGGAAAAGGCAAAAAAGCCGTATAAAGCGTGGTAAAGCTCAAGATTGAAGCGGCTGTATTTGTTTTGTTTATCAGTACCTTGCGAGATAGTCCTAACAAGGCCTGCACAATGATGGCGACCACTGCCGCTTTTACGCCAAGAAAGGCGGAGGCAACCAAAGGTAGATCACCATATGTGGCGTAACCTGCAACCAATAGAAAGATCAGCGCAGCACCTGGCAGAACAAATAGACTTCCAGCGATGACGCCGCCACACGTTCCACGTAGTTTCCAGCCACAGAAGGTGGCAAGTTGCATGGCCTCAGGGCCTGGCAAAAGCATACAAAACGAGAGTGCGCCGAGAAATTCTTTCTCTTTCAGCCACCCTGTTCGGTTGACAAGCTCATGGTGCATTAGTCCGATTTGGGCGGCAGGTCCGCCAAAAGACATGAGACCTATGCGTCCGAAGACACGCAACAATTCGGAATTGGAGGGCATTTGCGTCATGGCTTATGGCTAGCGCAAGATGCCCTAAATGCAAGGTTTTTGTAGTGGTCTTAAGCGACCTTTTGCCCAGTCAGGCACATGGCCATTGTCTGTTCCGGCAAAAAGCCCATTTTCTCAAAAAACGCAACAAAATCAAAGTTGTTATAAGCTTCAACCATGACTTCACCTTCAAAGCGGACAAAGAGTTGACCAAATCCAGTAATTCGATCGCCGCTCACTGGATTGAGAATGCTCATGGTCCACAGTGCAGCGGCCCAATCTCCATCCACCATAACTTTTTCAACACACACAAACGGGTCTTCCACTAGCGCCAGGTACATTGTCGCCATCTCGCGGAAATCTTCCGGTCCAACGTCAAAACCGGGAAGAACGCCTTCCGCCGTACTATCTGGACGGAACATCTCGTCGATGGCGTCCATATCTGCTTCTACCCATACACGCCGAAACCAATCTTCGATGATCTTTCGTTTATCAACAGACATTTTGAGTGCCTTTCAGTTGTATCCCCATGATGCAAGCTAGTGTCCAAAGAGTAAGTGAAAGGTTAAAAAGAAAGGTCAAATAGTGGCGAAAATGAGATTTTTAACAAATAAAGCGTTTCCGGCGCGCAAACCTTGAAGCGGCGGCCAGCGTTAACCAATTATTCGTCAATAAATTAACCACTTCGTTTGAACAAAGAAGGCTTTTCATGGTGTGGGTTAGAAGTTCGGTACGCCGGATTCGCGTAGTTTAGGTGCAGGATTCTGTTGCCAGGTTCCTGCGGACCCCGCCTTAGGTCGCTAAACCCAAGGAGTTAGTTTCGGCGACATTTACAGCTTACGCTGCAACTGCCATTGCCGGAGCACGATTGTCATTTGCAATTGTACAAGTTTCGCCGATAACGGTGGCAGACAGCCGAAACAAAGCTAACTTCTTTAGACGTCCGTCGATCCTATTTCGTCCCCACGATCCTCAAATGAAGGATGTTTGGTGGAGACGCCGGGTACCGCCCCCGGGTCCGATCCGTTTATTACAAGCGCGTTTATGTCCATAGTCCCCGAGAGGACACTCACTAGATAATGGTGTTGCGCCGTGGGTGCAAGCGCCGTTAACTGGTTTTTGGCACGTCGGTAACTTGTCGGTTTTGCGACTGTTTCGCGGAGGTGGGGTGGTTGGCGGCCCGGCTGGGGTTACCGGACCGTGCGTTGCACCTTCATTCGTTAAGGTGCGTTAACTTCGATCAGCGTAAGATGCGTTCCAGAAGTCCCGCTCTAGTTTCACGGCGCGGAGGAACAGTGCCTCGACCTCATTCTGTGCTTCAGCAGTGAGTGTCGGCCACACGGCGTCCAACTGACTGCGCAAGTATTCCACGACATCTTCAAATCCTTCGCCGGCGTGCAACGTGATCCATTCGGCGAAATAGAAGGGCAATTCTTCTTTGGGAGGGTTCACTGGGGAGGCCCAACTGAGATAGACCCATTCGGCCACGACCAATACGGCCAGCATCAGCTCATAACGGCCAGAGGCGGTCGCCTCAGCCATCAGGGCGTTGAAACCTTCCGTGGGCGGGGCAGGTGGCGCTTTTTGTTCCACCTCGCTCATTTCCAGGGCTTCAAAGGAGCGCAGGAAATAGGTGTTCTCCGGACCGGTGACCAATGCCAAGAACTGCGCCGCGGGCACCGAGTCGGCCAAAGTTGGCGCATGGGCAATCGCACTTGCAAGCAAGCGCACGAAGTTGCCAACAAACTGATAGTCCTGCGCCAGGTACCAGCGCATCTTACCCAAGGGCAGGGACCCCTCTGCCAATTCGGTGCAGAACGGGTGGGTGGTGGCGGCGGTCCAGTCGTCACCCGCAAGGGTGCGCAGATGGTCGGTTGGGCGCATGAGTTTCTCCTGATGGTCGGCATAGTGGCCGTTTTGCTCGGAGAAAACGCAGAATGTGGGAGAGGTGCAAGCAGGTTTTGCTTGTTTCAAAAGGGAGGGTCACGGCACGCCAGCGTCCCCTACGGCGGAAATGTGGTTACAATGAATAGGCTCTGAGCAGAGCCGCGACCAAAGAAAGCATGAGCGCAAAACGTCCAAGTACAGAAATTGCCGCACAGAGGCGCGCAATTGGTGAAGCATTCACCACCTGAGCCAACATTGATTGCCCGGTCCATAGGATACCAAAGGCACTCCGGATGGATTGCTCACGACCCGTGGCTTTCCATAGGCAAAAGATACCAATCATTTCGAGAAAGATTGCGGCTAGGAAACCGATAAAAATCCAAGTACCTAAGGTCCAACTCCCAATCATGGTTCATCCAAGCGCCAATGATGACGTTACCGGCGAGCGCGGGCCTCCATAGCCTCCTCGCCCAGTGTGAGCGTATAGGCGGTCAGTTCCGCCAGCGCTTCGTCAGCGTCGGCACTGTTTTTCATTTCCAGCGCGTCGGCAATGCGGGTGTGCAGGCCAATGATCACGTCGCGGTTGCGCTGTGTGAAAGTAATCATGTTCATCAAGGGTTGCATGGCTTCCACTGCGCCGGCGAGTTGATAAGAGAGCACGGGGTTGTCGGCGCCGTCTACCAAGGCTCGGTGAAAGGCCACATCGCTGTCACAGAAGCGTTCGTCTGAGAGCCCCGGCTGGGCCTGACGGTGGATTTCAGCGCGCATGGTGGCGAGGTGATCAGGCGTACGGCGTTTGGCCGACAAGGGCGCGCAGGCACGCTCCAAGGCAAAACGGGCTTCGCAGGCGGTTTCAAAATCCACGGCGTTCATCGACAGCAGAAGTGTGCTGGTTGTAATATGTTGCGCGTAGGCTTCGTCATAAGACAGGCGCCGAACAAAAGCACCGCCGGTGGCGCCACGTTGGGTGCGGATCAGGTTTTGCGCCGCGAGTCGTTTGAGCGCCTCGCGCACTGTAGGGCGAGAAACGTCAAATTGATCCGCCAGCTCAGATTCTGAGGGCAGGCGTTCGTCGACTATCATGTCTCCAGAGATAATCGAATCGCGGATCGCTTTGGCGATTTGCGCGGAGAGGTCGGATTTGTTCTTGGGGTCTATTTTCAATTGTCTGACATTTAGTGTTTGCTGTGCGTTTAATTGTCTGACATTTTAGACAGCAAGTTGTGAGTCGTGGCAAGAGGAGGAGTGCCGGGATGATCGCGGATCGCATTCGTTCTATGTCTGGCGTGCATTGGCTGGTCTTATTTGGTGGCATTTTGGGCGCGTGGGCGGTGCTGTTCCTGATGGCCATTCCGGCGGAGATACGGGAACTTAACGCCGTCTATGGCGCGGACTTTTGGGTCAGCCTCTGTACTATCACGCCCGATGCCAGCGGCTTTGCCCGCGTGTTGCTGATGTGGATTGTGATGAGTGCGGCGATGATGGCACCCACGGCTTTGCCTGCATTTGCCACCTATGATGACTTGGCCCGCCAAGCGCCGGGAGCGAAATTTTCCGCACTTGTGAGCGGCTATCTGGCGGTGTGGATCGGGTTTTCCATATTGGCCGCAGCGCTTCAGATGGTGTTGTTTCAAGCTGGGTTGCTGGGCGCGTTGGGGGAAAGCCGCTCGGCGTTTTTCTCGGCTTTTCTGCTGATGGTGGCAGGGCTCTATCAGTTCTCCCCGATGAAAGAAGCCTGCCTGTCCAAGTGCCGTATGCCGATGACGTTCTTTATGCAGCATTGGGACGAGGGGCCGTGGAAGAACGGTCTTCGTTTGGGGCTGACCTGTTTGGGGTGCTGCTGGGCATTAATGCTGTTGGCGTTTGTAGGCGGCGTTATGAATATCGCTTTTATGGGGCTGGCCACACTGATCATGATTTTTGAAAAACTGCCTGACGTCGGGCGTTGGGTGACAAAGCCGCTGGGGCTCGTGCTGTTGTGCAGCGCGGCCTATGTGGCGGTGCACGCCCTGTGAGGAACACTTAAGGAGGAACACACCATGGCATCGGACAACATTACGGCGCCAGCCAAGATCGACAACCGCCACCCGGATGCAATGAAATCCGGTTTGGGCACCATTCCGTGGACCATTAAGGGTGAGCTGATCCTAAACTGTAACTGTACAGTGTTCTGCCCCTGTGTGGTCAGCCTTGGTCTGCATCCGCCCACAGAGGGCCATTGTCAGACATGGGGCGGCGTGCGCATTGACGAGGGTCAGTACGGCGACGTGGATCTTTCGGGCCTGAACATCGGTCTGTTGATCGAGATTCCGGGCATGATGAGCCGGGGCAACTGGAAAGTGGCGCTGTTCATTGATGATCGCGCTAGTCCTGAGGCCTACAACGCGCTGGTCGATATCTTCAGCGGCAAAGCCAAAGGCACCACCGGTTTGTTTCAGGTTCTTGTTGGTGAGATCATTGGCGTGGAGCGTCAGCCTGTGTCCTATGACACCTCCGAGGATGGCAAAACCCGCCACATCACCGTCGGCAAGAAAATCGAAGGTGTGGTCTATCCGGTTGAAGGCAAAAACAAGGACGAGGAGATTGTGATCTCCAACACCAAATACTGGATGGGGCCGGACATCACAGTGGCGACGGCATCGAAAGGCCGCGTGCGTGCCTTTGGTCGGGTCTGGGATTTTGGTGGGCGTTCCGCTGAAATTTGCCAGATTGACTGGCATGGGCCTCGGTAAAGGCCATGTCGATGATCACGCCGGAATATTGCCAGATGATGGCGACGTATAATGCCTGGCAAAATCGGAATATGCGTTCGGTGTGTGAAACCCTGACCGAGGCGGAACTGCGGGCCGATCGTGGTACGTTTTTTGGTTCGGTTATGGCGACACTTAATCACATCCTCTGGGGCGATGCCCTGTGGATGAGCCGCTTGGACGGCGGGGATGGGCCGTCCAAGCCGGCGACTGATCATAAGGAACTGTGCCCGACCTTTGCGAGCTGGACACAGGCGCGACAGCGCATGGATCAGCGTATTATTAATTTGGCAAAAGGTGTTAGCGTCGAGAGCTTAAGTGGCGATTTGCGCTGGCATGCGCAAATGCTGAACAAAGACATGCAGAAGTCGATGGGTTTGTGTGTTGTGCATTTGTTCAACCACCAGACGCACCATCGCGGGCAGGTGCACACCCTGCTGACCGGGTTTGGTCGAAAGACTGAAGATACAGATCTTGTTTTGATGCCGGAGGACTTTTGATGGCATTGATTTCCCCATCACGGCGCCTGCGCCGGACACCGTTTTCCGAGGGAGTCGAGGCAGCAGGTGTGAAGGCCTACACGGTCTATAATCGCATGCTGCTTCCCACCGTGTTTCGTTCTGTGGAAGAGGATTACCGTCACTTAAAGACTGCGGTGCAGCTGTGGGACGTGGCGGTAGAGCGTCAGGTCGAGGTGCGCGGGCCGGATGCGAGCAAGCTGATGCAGATGCTCACGCCGCGAGATTTGCGCGGCATGCTACCGGGACAGTGTTATTATGTGCCCATCGTGGATGAGACCGGGGGTATGTTAAACGATCCGGTGGCGGTGAAACTGACCGAAGACCGGTGGTGGATTTCTATTGCCGATAGTGATCTGCTGTTTTGGGTCAAGGGCATTGCCTATGGCTATCGGCTGGATGTGCTGGTCGACGAGCCAGATGTCAGCCCGCTGGCGGTGCAGGGGCCTAAGGCTGAAGACCTGATGGCGCGGGTGTTTGGCGAGAAAGTGCGCGCTATTCGTTTCTTCCGCTTTGGTTGGTTTGAGTTTCAGGGGCGCAGCTTGGTGGTAGCGCGATCTGGGTATTCGAAACAGGGTGGGTTTGAAATTTATGTCGAGGATAGCGACATCGGCATGCCACTTTGGAATGCGTTGATGGAGGCGGGCAAAGATCTGGATGTATATGCAGGATGTCCGAACCTGATTGAGCGTATCGAAGGTGGGTTGCTCAGTTACGGCAACGATATGACTGATGACAACACCCCCCACGAATGTGGCCTTGGGCGGTTTTGCAACACCAACACGGCGATTGGTTGTGTAGGGCGCGATGCTTTGCTGCGTGTGGCGCAGGAAGGCCCGGTACGACAAATTCGCCCCATTGAAATTCACGGGGCTGCGGTGCCGCCCTGTGATCAGCTTTGGCCGATCATGGATGGGGATGACCATGTCGGCAATATCAGCAGCGCGGCGTGGTCACCGGACTTCAACACTAATGTGGCGATTGGCATGGTGCGCATGACCCATTGGAAATCCGGGACCGAGGTAGATGTGGTGACGCCAAACGGGGTGCGCCCTGCGACGGTTTATGAAGCCTTCTGGCAATAGCGGATGTGGCCGAGGGAGAATGCCTTCGGCGAGGATATTTTGAGACTGTGAATGCCGGGCGGCGGTCTGGCGCGAGAGGAGAGATGAGATGTTCAAAGCATTGGTGATGGACCAAAACGAGGAAGGTCTGGCAAGCGCGTCGATCAAAGACCTGACGCTGGACGATCTGCCCAACGCAGAGGTCACGGTGGCGGTGGAGTATTCTACGGTGAATTACAAAGACGGGTTGTGCCTGTCGGCCAAAGGCGGTGGGCTGGTGCGCAAGTACCCACATGTGCCAGGCATCGATTTTGCCGGGACTGTCGAAGCCTCCGATGATGATCGCTACAAGCCCGGTGATAAAGTGGTGCTGACCGGTTGGCGCGTCGGGGAAGCCCATTGGGGCGGCTATGGACAGAAGGCGCGGGTGAAAGCCGATTGGCTGGTGCCGCTGCCAGAGGGGCTGTCCCCGCAGCAGGCGATGGCGGTTGGCACTGCAGGTTTCACATCGATGTTGTCGGTGATGGCGCTGGAAGATCTTGGATTAAAGCCGGGCAACGGTCCGGTGCTGGTGACCGGTGCAGCTGGGGGCGTGGGCTCTGTGGCGGTCGCGATCTTGGCAAACCTTGGCTATGAAGTCGCCGGCGTGACCGGGCGTCCGGAAAGTGGTGCCTACATCAAGTCTCTTGGCGCCACCCAAATTGTGGCCCGGGAAGAGCTCAACGAGACTGTGAAGCGTCCACTGGAGAGCGAGACTTGGTCTGGCTGTGTGGATGCGGTAGGTGGCGCTATGTTGGCGCGGATTCTGGGCCAGATGAAGTATGGTGCGTCAGTCGCGGCCGTCGGTCTGGCTGGGGGGGCTGCATTGCCTGCTACTGTGATCCCATTCCTGTTGCGTGGTGTGAATCTTTTGGGCATCGACTCCGTGATGCAGCCTTATGACAACCGCTTGCGGGCCTGGGAGCGGATTGCCAAAGACCTCCCGATGGACAAATTGGAAGCCATGGTCAAACCGGCGACCTTGTCTGATCTGCCGCAATTGGGGGCAGACATTCTGCAAGGTCAGGTGCAGGGTCGCGTCGTGGTTGACGTAAACGCGTAACGACGCGACAACACGGTGAAACAGGTGGGTGAGGAAACTTGCCCGCCTTTTGCATGCCTGAGGGAGGTGTTGCGCCATGAGCTATGACAACGACAATATTTTTGCAAAAATCCTGCGGGGCGAAATCCCCAGCGAGAAGCTTTATGAAGATGACGATACTTATGTCTTCATGGACATTATGCCGCGTGCGGATGGGCATTGCCTGATCATTCCAATAACGCCGTGTCGCAATATGCTGGACGCGACGCCAGAGCAGCTCACCGCGTGCTTAAAGACTGTTCAAAAAATGGGCCATGCGGTGATGGAAGCCTTTGGTGCTGAGGGCGTGACCGTTCAGCAGTTTAATGAGGCGGCTGGTGGTCAAGAGGTGTTCCACCTGCATTACCATGTGCTGCCGCGCCACCAGGGTGTGAAGCTGCGCCCGCCGGGCACGATGGCGGATTTTGTGGTATTGAAAGAACAGGCCGACAAGATCCGCGCTTCGCTGGCTTAAACGGCGGGTTTTGTACGTGTTTCCCGGCTTGACCCCGCCGGGAAACAGCGGTTTGGTGCGGAACAAATCAGGGGAGGTATCCGATGCTTGACGTAGATTTCGTGCGAAGCCAGTTTCCGGCATTTTCAGAGCAATCGCTTGAAGGGCAAGCGTTTTTTGAGAATGCGGGCGGCAGCTATACCTCCGCACAGGTGATAGACCGGCTGACGCGGTTTTACCGAGAGCGCAAAGTGCAGCCCTATGCGCCGTATCGAGCCTCGGAACTGGGCGGGGCCGAAATGGATGAGGCGCGGGCGCGTTTGGCGGCTTTGATGGGGGTGGAGACGGATGAGGTTTCTTTTGGGCCATCCACCACGCAAAACACCTATGTTTTGGCGCAGGCTTTTCGTCAATGGATGGATCCGGGCGACGCAATCATTGTGACCAATCAAGACCATGAGGCTAATTCCGGCCCGTGGCGGCGGTTGGCGGACGAGGGTATTGAGGTCCGTGAATGGAAGATCGATCCTGAAACGGGACATCTGGACACAGAAAAGCTAATAGACCTGCTGGATGACCGCGTGCGTTTGGTCTGTTTCCCGCATTGCTCCAATGTGGTCGGCGAAATCAATCCCGTTGCTAAGATTACAGCGCTAGCTCATGCGGCTGGGGCGTTTGTTTGCGTCGACGGTGTGAGTTATGCGCCCCATGGCTTGCCCGACGTAGGGGGCATGGGCGCTGATATCTATCTGTTCTCTGCCTATAAGACCTACGGTCCTCATCAGGGGATCATGGTGATCCGGCGCAATATAGGGGAAATGCTGCCCAATCAGGGGCACTATTTCAATGGCACTAGTCTGTACAAGCGGTTCACGCCGGCCGGGCCAGACCATGCGCAGGTTGCCGCAAGCGCAGGAATGGTGGACTACATCGAAGCACTGGCAGCGCATCACGGGATTTTGGGGGAAACGCCAGTAGCCACTGGAGTGGCGGTGCATGATTTGATGCGAGACCACGAAGAAAAGCTCTTACAGCCTTTATTGGATTATGCCGCTTCCAAAAATTCAGTTCGTTTGATTGGCCCTAAAGAGGCTTCCAAACGGGCGCCAACGGTAGCGTTGGTTGCCAATGCGCCGGGTGAGGCTCTCGCGGCGCAGTTGGCGCGGCACGGGGTGATGGCCGGTGGCGGTGATTTTTACGCTGTCCGCGCGCTTAAGGCGATGAATGTCGATACAGTTCACGGCGTTTTGAGGGTAAGTTTTGTACATTACACGAGCGATGCTGAAGTGCAGAAATTGATTTCGACACTGGACGACGTTTTGTGATCTAACTGCAGGACCCCGTCGTAAGTGATTGAAAGCACACTGAAGGCGGGGTTCGGACCATCTCATGACAGACACTGCTCCACTGACGATCTTGTGGTTTCGTCGCGATTTGCGACTTTCTGATCATGCAGCTTTGACAGCTGCTGCGGAACGCGGCCCGGTCTTGCCTGTGTTTGTGCTCGACCCCATATTTGAAAATCTCGGTACGGCGGCGAAAATGCGCTTGCTGCTGTCTTTGAGAGCCTTGTCGCAGGACCTTGAGGCGCGGGGGATGCGCCTTATCCTGCGGCGGGGTGCTGCGTGGCCGATATTGCAAGACTTGGCTGCAGAGAGCGGTGCAGATGCACTGTTTTGGAGCCGTGCCTATGATCCGGTGTCGGTGACCCGCGATACCGAAGTGAAATCTGCGGCAAAAGAGGCGGGGCTTTGGGCCCAGAGTTTCACAGGTGCATTGCTATTTGAGCCTTGGTCCGTGGAGACAGGGCAAGGCGGGCCGTATCGCGTATACACGCCGTTCTGGAAAGCAGTGCGCCACCGGGATGTGCCGCCGTGTTTGGCTGAGCCAGAGATATCGGGTCCGGCGCTTTGGCCAAAAAGTGATGATTTAGAGGCATGGGCTTTGGGTTCATCTATGCATAGTGGCTTCGAAGTGGTCGCAGGACATGTCCAGGCGGGGGAAACGGATACGCAGGCGAAACTGGCGTGTTTTTTGGACACGCGGGTTGATGGGTACAAAGCCAAGCGAGATTTTCTTAACGAGGCAGCGACCTCAGACCTGTCTGACGCCTTGACCTATGGCGAGATAAGCCCGGCGCAGATGTGGCATGGAGGGCAGCAGCGCATGCAGGAGGGCGCCGCCGGAGCAGAACACTTCCTGAAGGAAGTGGTGTGGCGCGAATTTGCCTGGCATCTGTTGTGGCATTACCCTGAGATGGATCGAGAAAACTGGCGGGAAGACTGGTCGCAGTTTCACTGGCACGAGAATGCGAGCGCCCCGTTTTTTGTTGCTTGGTGCCAGGGTCGGACCGGTGTGCCGGTGGTCGATGCGGCCATGCGTGAGCTCTATGTAACCGGGAAAATGCACAACCGCGCGCGGATGATCGTTGCCAGCTATCTGACCAAGCACCTGAGACTGCACTGGCGGCTTGGACTTGAGTGGTTTGCGGATTGCTTGGTCGATTGGGATCCTGCGTCGAATGCGTTGGGTTGGCAATGGGTGGCTGGCTGTGGACCAGATGCGGCGCCATACTTCCGCATCTTTAACCCGGACACACAGGCCGAAAAATTCGATGCTAACTCAGCTTACCGCACGTATTGGCTTGATCCCCAATCCGCAGGCGCGCAGGCGTTCATGCAGGCGGTACCACGCAGTTGGATTGCCGTGTTTGAGACACCGGTACAGGCGCCGATTGTGGCCTTGAAAGCAGGTCGCGAAGCCGCCCTCAAGGCCTACGAAGACTTCAAATCACAATAAAAACTTGCCGTAAGGCGCTGGTCGCGCTTAAAATTTATGGCACAGAGGGAAGAGGGGGCAGATATGTACCTGACATCGACCAAAGGCGAAGAAAACTTACCGCGCTATTTCGCGGCCGTGTTTGACACCGCGAAGAATATCAACCACGGGCGGATTGATTTTGTAATGGAGGATGGGCGCAAGTTTCGGGCAGAAGGGCCAACTCCGGGCCTGGTCTGTGAGATGCATGTGCACAATGGAGACACGTTTGCACGTCTAATGCGTGAGGGCGAGTTGGGGTTTTGTGAGGCCTATTTGGAAGGTTGGTGGAGCAGTCCCGATCTGCAGGCATTCTGTGACTTCCTGCGTAACGATAATGATACGCTTCGAGATGGGTTTCCAGGCATGTATTTTGTGCGCGCTTTTGAACGATTGCGCCACTGGATGAACACCAACACCAAGGCTCAGGCGAAGAAAAACATCAGCTATCATTACGACTTGGGTAATGAGTTCTATGGTTTGTGGCTGGATGAAACGATGACTTATTCTTCGGCCATCTTTAAGACCGGACAGGAAAGCATGGAGGATGCCCAAACCGCCAAATACGCTAGCATGGTGGATCAAATGGGTGTGAAGCCAGGAGACCACATTCTGGAGATAGGCTGTGGCTGGGGTGGATTTGCGGAGTATGCAGCCAAGGAGCGAGGGCTGAAGGTAACTGGTCTGACTATCTCTGAAGAGCAGTTAAAGTTTGCTGAGGAACGTATTGAGAAAGCGGGCCTTTCTCACATGGTGGAGTTTAAACTTCAAGATTACCGCGACGAGACCGCGACCTATGACGGGATTGCCAGTATCGAAATGTTTGAGGCCGTTGGTGAGAAATACTGGCCGGTCTATTTTGAAACCGTGCGTGACCGATTGAAGCCGGGGGCGAAGGCGACTTTGCAGATAATCACATTGACGGAGCAGAGGTTTGAACAATACCGAAAAGGTGTTGATTTCATTCAGAAATACATCTTCCCAGGTGGAATGCTTCCTAGTCCAACCGCTCTGCGAGAAGAGGTCAAGAAGGCGGGTCTTACTGTGGCTGACTCCATTGAGTTTGGCGAAAGCTACAGCCAGACGCTGCGACGTTGGCATGAGACATTTAATAACCATTGGGATCGCATTCAGAACATGGGTTTTGATGATCGGTTCCGCCGCATGTGGAATTTCTATCTGACCTCTTGTGCTGCGGCGTTTCGCAGTGGAAGCTGCGACGTGACTCAAATCACGATCGCAAAGCCCGGTATATGACCTCATCCAATAAATTGATTGCCGCCATCTGTCTCGCGTTTATCGGGGGATTGGTGGCGGAGTTTGTAAAACCGCAAATGCCTGAAGGATCGAATCCGGGCCATTTGACTCTGATCAGCGCCTTGGTTGGTGTGATCGTTGGCTGGCGTGTAATGGGACGGCGAGCAGGTCAAAGTGGTTCGATTGAGCTTGGTATCGTTGGGGTTGCGTCGTTGGTGTTTTGGGGGCTCCTGGTTTTTGGTATGATCGAGATGCTCGATTTGGCTCTCAGCCGTCGACTAGACGAACCAGTTGAGGCGATAGAACGGGTCGTGACCATTGCGTTGGAATATGCGCTGTATCTGGCTCACCCCAATATTTTGATCACGCTGGTTGTCGGCGTGGTAGTTAGCGGCTTTTTAACCAATTTTGCGGCGCGGCGCTGGGGATAATTTATGAATAATGTGTTTGTTTACGGCACGTTGCGACACGTGCCTCTGCTCGCTACCGTTATTGGCAGAGATGCAGCGAAACTGGACATCTGTAAAGGTTTGCTGCCAGACCATGCCGTCTTTGCTGTAAAGGATCAGGACTTTCCGATTTTGAAGCCCTCTGGTGGGCACGCGATTGGGTTGTTTATCGGCGACCTGACCGACACCGAGGTTGAGCGTCTGCGGTTTTATGAGGGCAGTTATGACTATGACCTGACGGATGCGGTGGTCATCGTTGAGGAGAACGAATGTCCGGCCAGAGTATTCGAAAGTGACAACGAAAGTTGGGTTTCAGATGGGGCTTGGTCGCTTGAGAATTGGGCGCAGCGGTTCGGGGATGTAACTGTGCTGCGTGCCGTTGAAGAAATGAGCTATTTTGGCGTCAGATCCCGTAAGGACGTGGACCGTATGCTGCCCATGATCAAGGCACGGGCGACCGCAAAACTGCAGGCCAAGCGGCGCAACGACGCACTAAGTCCATGCGGTATGACAGCTGAAGACGTAAGCGACGTAACGCTGGTGCGGCCCTATGCCGAATTTTTTACACTGGATGAGTTTGATTTGACGTTTCGTCGTTACGATGGCGCGCGGAGCGACATGGTGAAACGCGCCGTGTTTGTGGCCACAGATGCGGTGATTGTGCTGCCTTATGATCCGGTGCTGGATCGCGTTTTGTTGATTGAACAATTCCGACCAGGGCCGTTTGCGCGGGGAGACAACTTACCGTGGCAGTTGGAGCCAATTGCGGGCCGACTGGATGCTGATGAAAGCCCTGAGTCCTGTGCCCGACGTGAGGCGCAAGAGGAGGCCGGGTTGGAGCTGACCGCGTTACATGAGGTGGCAAATTGCTATGCGTCGCCCGGCTGTAGTACTGAATTTTACAACATTTACTTGGGCTTGGCGGATCTTCCTGATGGTGTGGTTGGCGTATCGGGGCTGGAGCAGGAAGCCGAGGATATACGGTCTTACGTCTACAGTTTTGATGAGCTGATGCAGATGGTGGATCGGATGCAAGTGGTGAATGCGCCGCTGGTGTTGGCAGCGCTCTGGTTGGCGCGTCATCGCGACAGGCTGCGCGGGACCGCTTGAGTTTGCCACGCGCCTTGCCTACACAGGTTTTCAGACATCTATAAAGGACTGCGCAACATGCATATCGCCCGTGATCTGGCCCAAGCGATTGGCAACACCCCTTTGATCCGCCTGAACAAAGTCAGTGATGAGACCGGGTGTGAGATTTATGGCAAGGCGGAGTTTATGAACCCCGGCCAGTCGGTAAAAGACCGTGCCGCGCTATACATCATCAAGGACGCGATCGCGCGTGGTGATTTGAAGCCGGGTGGTACCATTGTGGAAGGGACCGCCGGCAACACCGGGATCGGCCTTGCGCTGGTGGGAGCCTCCATGGGGTTCAAAACTGTGATTGTGATCCCTGAGACGCAATCCCAGGAAAAGAAAGACATGCTGCGTCTGGCGGGCGCGGAGCTGGTGCAGGTGCCAGCGGCGCCTTACAAAAACCCCAACAACTACGTGCGCTACTCTGGTCGTTTGGCGGCGGAACTGGCGAAGACAGAGCCAAACGGCGCCATTTGGGCCAATCAGTTTGATAATGTGGCCAACCGTCAGAGTCATGTGGAGACCACTGGGCCAGAGATCTGGACACAGACCGAAGGCAAAGTGAATGGCTTCACATGTGCGGTGGGCTCCGGTGGCACACTTGCTGGCGTGGCTGAAGCCCTGCAGCCAAAAGGCGTAAAGATTGGCCTTGCGGACCCAATGGGCGCGGCGCTCTATAACTTCTACACCAACGGTGAGTTGAAATCTGAAGGCGGCTCGATCACCGAAGGGATCGGGCAGGGCCGGATCACCGCCAACCTCGAAGGTTTCAAACCTGACATGAGCTACCAGGTTTCTGACGAAGAGGCGTTGCCGTACGTATTTGATCTGTTGGAAAACGAAGGCCTGTGCCTGGGCGGTTCGTCTGGCGTGAACATTGCTGGTGCGGTGCGGATGGCCAAGGATATGGGGCCGGGCCACACCATTGTGACTATTCTCTGCGACTATGGCACTCGCTATCAGTCCAAACTGTTCAATCCGGAGTTCCTTAAGGAAAAAGGCCTGCCAACGCCTGCGTGGTTGGGCAACAAGGGCCCAAGTAGTATTCCGGGCGTGTTCGAAGACGTATAAGGCGGTGTCGTAATATGCGCCCACTGATGAGGTATCTGAGTGTTTCGGTCACGGTGCTGACCGTTTGGGTGACAGCAGTTTGGGCGCAGGGCACGTTGCCGCCTGACTACGGAGAATGGCGGCGGGTTGTGGACCGTGCTGCCGAAGCCATTGATAATGATCGCGCGTCGGAAGCGGCGATGGATACCTTGCGCGATCAGCTGTCTCTGTGGAGCGAAGATTTCACGTCGGAAAGCTCAAGGTCTCGGATTTCTGTGACCACGCTCGAGGCGCAACTGGATCGGCTGGGCCCGGTGCCAGAGGGAGGCGAGGTAGAGGACGTTGCTGAAGAACGGCGACAGCTTGAGCTGACATTGTCGGAAGCCCGCGCGCCAGTTCGTAAGGCCGAGTTGGCTCTGACCGAAGCTGAGGAACTGATCTGGTCAATTGATGTTTTGCTTCGTGAACGGCAGACACAAATCCTGCTTGAGCCGGGGCCTTTCCCCCTGAACCCGGACCTCTGGTGGCCCGCGATTCGTGAATTGAAAGAGTCTGTCCGCCTTATTGCGTTGGAATTTCAGACCGGTTGGGTGCATGAAAAGCAACGCAATGAACTGCGTAAGTCGCTGCCACAGATGTTGTTTTACCTCGCGATTGCCGTAGTTCTCATGACGCGGGGGATGCGGTGGACGGACAAGGCGCTGCAAGGCATGGTCCGGGATCGACTGCACCTGTCGGCTGGGCGCTGGACTGCAGTTTTTTGCCTGTCTTATGGGCAAGTCGTATTACCGATGTTGGGTGTGTTTGCCTTTTCCAAAGC
>Ga0189290_100049_pt1 | contig 124117 bp, 105 predicted proteins | sample UW140minimetaG_FD_130318 | JGI IMG/M metagenome (GOLD analysis project Ga0189290, IMG submission 130318) | Marine microbial communities from the Costa Rica Dome - UW140 mini metaG | ecosystem: Environmental > Aquatic > Marine > Oceanic > Photic zone | place: Costa Rica: the Eastern Pacific...
AAAATACCTCCAGTAAAATATGCCAAAATTAATTCTTCTGGGGCTAGCCCCAGAAGAATTAAAAACAATAACTTTATAGAAGTTTTAGAAAATTAAACAGTTCTAATTTGGGGAAGCCTACAAAATTACTAGTCGAATTTTATAAAATTAGTTACCTCTCGTTTTATATTCAATAAAAATAAATTTATGCTATATGAAAGATTTGGAAAACAAAACATTACATCTAAAAAAACAAACTATTACAGAACTAAACGTAACTCAATTATTTAAAATTGTGGGAGGATCTGCTACTGAAACAGATTTTAGAAATAGCGAAAGAACAATTTCCTCTTTTATTTGTAATTCTAATCAATCTCTAAACACTACTAAATAGATTTTATTGTAATTTTCTATTTAAATCAAAAAAGATTAACCTGCACTGCCAATTTTTAATTAGTAATATATCTCACTATTAATAAAAAAATAAGCTCAGATTATTTAGTATATAACCTGAGCTTAAATTTTATTATTAATTAAATACAATTAATCTACATCTTATTATCTATAATATTTTTTACCACATCTGGGTTTAATAATGTTGATGTATCTCCTAAATTAGACGTTTCATTTGATGCTATTTTACGTAATATACGTCTCATAATTTTACCGCTTCTTGTTTTAGGAAGCCCTGTTACAAATTGTATTTTATCTGGCTTAGCTATTGGTCCTATCGTTTCTGCTACTTTATTTCTTATAGATTGCATCAATTCATTTGATACTTCATAACCAGCATATAAAATAACATAACTATAAAGTGCATTACCTTTTATATCATGAGGAAACCCTACAACAGCACTTTCTACTACTGCTTCGTGCTCATTTATAGCATTTTCTATGGGTGCTGTCCCTAAATTATGTCCAGAAACTATAACAACATCATCTACTCTTCCTGTTATACGATAGTTTCCATTTGCATCTCTTAAAGCTCCATCTCCAGGAAAATAGTAATTTTTATATGCTGAAAAATAAACATTTTTATAGCGTTCATGATCTCCATAAATAGTTCTTGCAATAGAAGGCCAAGGGTGTTTAATAGCTAATATACCTTCTGCTTCAGTTTTATTAATTTCATTTCCATTCTCATCTAGCAAAACAGGGTTTATACCAATCATTGGCAATGTCGCGTATGTTGCTTTTTGTGGAGTAACACCTGCTAAAGACGAGATTAGAATCCCTCCTGTTTCAGTCTGCCACCAAGTATCTACAATAGGGCAATTTCCTTTTCCTACATGGTCGTTATACCAACGCCAAGCTTCGTCATTAATAGGCTCTCCAACAGTTCCTAATGTTTTTAGTTGAGATAAATCATATTTATTAACTAAATCTACAGGGTGCTTTGCTAATGCTCTAATTGCTGTTGGCGCAGTGTAAAATTGATTTACTTTATGCTTTTCACAAACGTCCCAAAAACGCCCAAAATCTGGGTAACTTGGTACACCTTCAAACATAACTGTTGTTGCCCCGCTTAATAATGGGCCATATACAATATAACTATGTCCAGTTATCCACCCAATATCTGCAGTGCACCAATATATATCTCCTTCTTTATATTGAAATACATTTTGAAATGTGTAGGCTGTGTAAATCATATAGCCACCGCATGTATGCACCATTCCTTTAGGTTTTCCTGTAGAACCAGATGTATATAGAATAAAAAGCATGTCTTCTGCACTCATTGTTTCGGCAGGACAATTAGCATCTACCTCCTTTACAGCTTCATGCCACCAAATATCATTTTCATTCCAGTTTATATCTTGTCCCGTACTCTTATAAACAATTGTTTTTTCTATTGAACTACATAATTTTAATGCCTCATCTGCAATGTTTTTTAATGGTGTTATTTTACTTCCTCTATTACCTCCATCTGCAGTTAATAATACTTTACAAGAGGCATCATTAATTCTTGCTGCCAATGCTGTTGCAGAGAATCCTGCAAAAACAACAGAATGCACAGCTCCTATTCTTGCACAAGCTAAAACAGCTACAGCTAATTCTAAAACCATTGGCATATAGATACACACTCGATCTCCTTTGGTTACATTATTTGCTTTTAGCACATTTGAAAACTTACATACCATTTCATGCAACTCTTTATAAGTTACATGTTTTGCTTCATCATTTGGATCGTTTGGTTCCCAAATAATAGCTGTTTGGTCTCCTTTTGTTTCTAAGTGTCGATCTAAGCAGTTTTCGGTGATATTTAATTGAGCTCCATTAAACCATTTTGTTTCTGGTTTTAGCCAATTATATTCTAAAACGGTATCCCATTTTTTCTTCCATATGAAATTTTCTGCTATAGAACTCCAAAAAACTTCAGGATTCTCTATACTTTCTTTATATATATTTTGGTAGCTTTCTTGTGTAGTTATTTTAAGCGAATTCATGTTTTTTATATTTTCTAATATAGTTTTTCTAAATGCTTATGTATAGATATTATTTTATTAGTAATCGTATTAGCCAAAGATAAGTTTTTGCTTTCTATATTAATTTCCACAACAACATTATCTTTAATCTCTTCGACTTTGTTAATATTAACTTTTCCTCCTGGGAAAAAAACATCTAGTCCATTCTGTTCATCTTGTAAGTATAAATCAAATTCTCCGCTAATCCAATTTATAAATTTATTATAAAGATAATTGTTAGCTAAAGTTTTCCTCGTAACCCATTGGTTTTTGGAACTTAAATTTAAAATAGCCATTTCTTTAGTCATTAGATTTTTTGTTAGCTTTAGATTTTACTTTAAATAACTTAAGAGCATTATTTTTATTCATTATAATAAAATGTATTTCGCCTTTTATTACTATTCTTTTAATAGCTTTAGCTTCTCCTTCATTAAAAAAACTGCTATCGTTATAAAAACGAAATTTACCTTTGTTATTCCCTAATAATATATATCCCTTAGAAGCATCGTATCTTATAGTTTCAACCTCAGCATCATATATACTACCAACTCCTAGGATATCCAAAAAACCATCTTTGTTTAGGTCTATACTTTCAACTCCTAGTGTAGGACCAAATTGTCCTCTAATTGGTAAATTTTGCTTTATAAATGTACCGTCTCCACCATTTATTAAAACCAATGACTCAAATGTGTTGGCTTTATAATGTGTAGCATTTTTTAATTTATCATGCCCATATATTTCTGGCATAGTCGCTACTGCAAATTCTTTATACGATTTTAATTTGTTATTTATGTAAGGGGTTTGTTGAGAAGAACATTCTTTTCCTCTTACTGGTATTAATACTCCACTTTTAGAAACTTTACTTAATGCAATATCGAAGGTGTTATTAGCATCAAAATTATCGGCATAGATGTGTAATGGCTTTTCTATAGTAGGGTGAAACTTATTGTTAGTTCCTAAGTTTCCTAACACATAATCTAAATTCCCATCATTATTTACATCTACTTCTTTTATTGTATTGTACCAACCATTACTATTTTTTAATGCTTCAATTTCTTTTTTTCTAAATTTTTGTTCTTCATTTTCATAAACTAACATCGGCATCCATTCTCCAACAACCAACAGGTCTTTATCTCCATCATTATCGTAGTCTGAAAAAATAGCATCATTAACAATACGTATGTCTAAAATATCATCTATTATCTGAGTAGTTACATCTACTAATCTTCCGTTTTTATTTTCTAGCAAATAAGATTGATTAGATAGAGGATATTTACCGTGTATTACTCTAGTACCTACAAAAACATCTGTATCACCATCATTGTCGTAATCTGCAACTGCTATACTACTTGCATTAACTTTTATATTTGGTAGCTTATTACTTTTAGTAAAATTTCCTTTTCCATCATTTATATACAACCTGTCTTGCAATAATGGGCTATTACTTTCAAATTCATAACCGCCTGAAACTACATATAAATCTAAATCGTTGTCGTTATCTATATCTACAAACTCTGCATCGGTATCCTCAAATCCTTTATCCCTATTAAAAGTTTGCTCGTTTGTTTTTATAAAGATGCCATTATTTTTTTGTATGTATAATTCTGCTTCTGCTCCTTTTGCATTGCCTATAAAAATATCATCCCATCCATCATTATTAACATCTGCTACTGCGAGTGGAGAACTTATTTCTGATTGTTTTTGAGGCAGTAATAATTGTAAATTAAAATCATTAAATGTATTTTCTTTTTGTTGATAATGTATTCCTATTTTTGAAGGGTCTATACTTTTAAATAAGCTTGGTAATTCTTTTTCTTTTATAAGAGTACTATAGCTATCTGGTTTGTAATTTACTTCAAGTCTTTGGTTTATTTCTACATTCGTTAAACGTTGTACCAATTGGCCTGGCCACGTAATAAGCACACTATCTATAGACGTTATATCTCCTAATCCAAAATGAACTTTATTAGTTACCGATGATTGATAGCCTCTACTTAAATACAGTGTTTTACTTTGATGAAATTTTTTAGCATAAATATTTATTTTACTTCCTATTCCGTTTTTGTTTTTAGCATTACCTTTAAGTTTAAAGGTTATAAAATTGTTTAAACTATTATTTCTATAAATATGCGCCTCTTCTTCTTGATTATTAACAACAAGATCTAAATCTCCATCATTATCTAAATCTGAATACACGACACCATTAGAATTAATTTTGTCTTTAAAACCCCATAGGTTAGACTTTTTAGAAAACGTTAAATCTCCATTATTTTTAAAAGCATAGTTTTGTAATTTATTAGAAGGCATCATACTTATGGCTTCTTCTAAACTCACTTTTTTTCTATTCATAATATTTTGACGCATCTGGTTTCTAAAATCCTGATTAGAAAGATCGTTTGTAATTCCATTAGTTACAAAAACATCTTTAAAACCATCATTATTAAAATCTGCAATTAATGGTGCCCAAGACCAATCTGTTTTTGCTACTCCTGCTAATTGTGCCAGTTCGCTAAAGGTTCCGTTTCCATTATTTAATTGTAGGGTATTAGACATGTATTGATAATGGTATCCTGCATCTACCAACTTATTAAAGTTGCTAGTACTCATAGTCGCCATATTTTTTTTACTTCTAATGTGGTCTTCTGCTAGCATGTCTAGCACAAGTAAATCTGATTTAAGATCATTATTTATGTCTTCAAAATCTGACCCCATGCTATTACTAGACAAATGATTAAAAACAGTTAAGCTACTATCTGTAAATGTGCCATTTTTATTATTTAAATACAGGTAATCTGGTTGTAAAAAATCGTTAGCCACAAAGATATCCTCCCAACCATCATTATTAAAATCTCCTATTGAAGCCGATAATCCCCAAGCTTTGTTAGCAATACCCGAACTACTTGTTATATTTATGTATTTTCCATTTTCATTTTTAAATAATTGGTCTGATGCATAATCTTCTATTTGCTTGTCTTTAACTAAATCTAAACTTGTATTGTTTCTAAAATCTGCACGATGGTTTACTAAATACATATCTAAATCTCCATCATTATCCATATCAAAAAAATACGATTGAACAGAAAAACCATAGAAATCTATACCAAATTGAGCTGCACTTTCTATAAAAGAGTTATCTTTTTGATTAATAAACAATTTGTTTTTCCGCTTTTCATGATTATTTAAAGCTCCCGATTTACATACATATATATCTAACCAACCATCATTATTAATATCTATCATGGTTACACCAGTTGTCCACCCTTCTTTGTCTTCTACATTGGCTTTCTCTGTTATATCTTCAAATTTAAAATCGCCATTATTAAGATATAATTTATTAGATTGTTGATTGGATGTAAAATACAAGTCTTCTAACCCATCATTATTTATGTCTCCAGAAGCCACACCTCCTCCATTGTAGATGTATGAGTAGTTTAAGAAATTAAACTTAAGATTCTCTTTTACATTATTAGAGAATTGCACGTTGGAGTGTTTACTATCTATACGCTCAAAAAGAGTTTTTGATATCTCCTTTTTTTCAAGTTTAGAACACCTGGATAATAAAACCATTATTAAAAATAAATAACAAAAATGTTTAAGTAATCTATATATATGTAATAGTTTCATCATATTATTATATACTAGTAACGCTACTCCATGTATGTGCTTCACTTAAATTATTCGCTAAATTATTAATAGGTCTTCTTATAAAACCCGCTGCTTTTAAGCCTTTTCTACTTAAAGAGTTTTCAATATATTTTTTAGCATAATATGCAATAGAGCCAACAAAATATAGCGGTACTGTTTTTAACTCTCCTTTATATTGTAATACATGATGGTTTACAAATTTATCTATACCTTCCTTTAATATATTTTTTATAAACTCATGTTCTTCATTTTCAAATAGAAAGTGTGCAAATTCTGCAAGATATTTATTTGGTGTAAGGGAGTTGTATAGCTTTTTAATTATATATTTTTCTTTTAAGTTGAATTGTTTTATAAACAAAAGTTCTAATGTTTTTGGCATTTTACCATAATAATATGCTTTTATAAGTTCCTTGCCAAAATAGTTACCACTTCCTTCGTCCATTAAAAGATAACCTAATGCTGGTGTTTTTATCTCAATAGTATTTCCGTTATAAAAACAACAATTTGATCCAGTGCCTAATATACAAACCACAGCTGGTTTAGTTGTTGTTGCATAAACTGCTGCCATAATATCTTCTTTTGTAGTAACTATTGCATTATTAAAGATAGACATTAACACTACTTCTATTTTATGCTTGTTTTTATCTGTGCCACAGCCAGCTCCAAAAAAATAAATAGAAGTTACAAATTCTTTATAGTTAATAAGCTCTTCATTACTAACAATATTTTTTTTTAATGCTTTTCTAGATAAAATAACGGGATTTAATCCTTTTGTTCTAATTTTTATAGGTACTTCTTTTTCGTTTCTATACAATAACCAATCACATTTTGTAGAACCACTATCGGCAATAAGTAACATATCTTTTTTTTTAAGCACTAAGGTCTAATTCTAACTCTTTAATTTTTAATAAAAGATCTTTAACTGCATTACTTCCATTTTCATAACCTATTTTATAGTAACAACTGTTAATACTAATCCTTTTTTGTTTGGTAATATTTATAATAGGAATTCCTTTATTTATAAATATCTTTAGATGTTTATATTCTCCTGTTTCTATCATTTCTTTTTGGGTAGATGAAAAGATTAATCCATCTATAATATTACTCTTTGATAAAAGGTTAGAATATTTTACTTCATTAACATAATTATCACTTGTTTGATACATCATAATCTTGTAATCATTTTTATAAGATTCTTCAGTTATACCATTTAAAATGTCTAAAAAAAAGTCTTCTTGTAGATTTGGTAGTATAACACCTATTATAAAACTTTTTTTACTTCTTAATGCAGAGGCATGTATATTACGTCTATAATCCAGAGAATTAGCTATTTTAATTACTTTCTGTTTAGTCTTAGCACTTATTTCTGGACTATTACTTAAAGCTTTAGATACTGTAGATATTGACACATTTAAAATCGATGCCATATCTTTTAATGTCACACTACTAGTTCTCATAGGTTATTAATGGATTGAATAATTAGTTTTACAATATTCTATTAGAGTTTTTAAAGCTTCAGTTATGGACAGTTCCACATCTACATATGGCTCTTGAAGTACTTTTATAGAAACAGATAAAGTCTGTAAATCACCTTGAGTCACCCTTTTATTGTTAATAATAGTTTGCAATAACGAAGACACTTGCGACAAGTTTTTAGACAAAGGTTCTAAAGGTTTCACATTAGGTTTTTTAATTATTGGTTTTAAATCTTTATAGTTTTTAGACCATTCTTTTAGATATTTTTTAATTTCAATTAGAGTTACTTCGGTGATACCATTTTCGTTTATAACTAGCTTATTAAATTTCATTGCGTCTTCTGCATCTGCAACGCAAGCATCTGCAAACAAAGTAAAAGGTGAAAAGGACTTATACTCTATTCCTCCTTTATTTCTTGTATATACTTTTAATGGTTCGCAAAGTCTAGATAAGGTTTTTAAAGCTTCATTATCATTATAATTACTAATATTTCTTAAAATTACCGCTCTGTTTTTAATGTGAGTAATTCCTAACTCTTCTAATTTATTATTAACATCTTTTAGACGACGTAACATATTATCTATATCATTAATGCTCTTTTGCGACCAAAATCGTTCTGCTATTGCTGCTGTTCTTGGCCAAATTCTAGAATCTATGGTTAAAGGTGTAACAAGCTCACTCCACATAGTAGCCTCTCCTCCTAAAACTCTTTTCCTTTCTTCTTTTGTAAGTTTTACATTTCCTATTGGATCTACACCATAATGATGCTCTACAGAAAGCATTCTATCTATATAATACCCATTAGACAATACTGTTTGGTATCCTGTTTTAGCTGCTTTAATTAACGAACCTCCTTTTTCCATGCCTTCATTTTCTCCTCTCCAAGAATGAATTACTGCAGATGTAGGCATATCTTTCGTCATAATTTCGTCCCAGCCCATTAATTTTTTACCTAATTTATTTAATATTTTTTCTAGTTTAATATTAAAATATGTTTGTAAATCGTGATTGGTTTTTAAGTTATGTTTCGTTTTAAAGGCTTGAATCTCTTTATTTTCATCCCAATGCTTTCCTTCGTTTTCATCTCCTCCAATATGAAAATATTCATCTGGAAATAATAGCGTAATCTCTGTAAAAAGGTTTTCTAAAAATTTATACGTAATATCTTTAGTTGGGTTTAAAGTAGGATCAAAAACTCCTGCGTATCGTTCTATAGAATAATTATAATCATCTTTACTTCCTAATTCTGGATAAGCTGTTAATATTGCAGATGCATGCCCTGGAACATCAAACTCAGGAACGACTCTAATTCCTAAATTTGATGCGTAGGCTACGACATTTTTAATTTGCTCATGTGTATAGTATTGCCCATCTGATGCTAATTCCTGAAGCTTAGGATACACTTTAGACTCCACCCTAAACCCTTGATCATCAGTTAAATGCCAATGAAACACATTTAATTTAACAGATGCCATTGCATCTAAATTTCTTTTTATTACATCTATAGGTTGAAAGTGCCTAGCAACATCTATCATTAAACCTCTCCAGATAAATCTAGGAGAATCGCTTATAGCAACTCCTTCAAAATAATAACCGTTTTCATTATAATTAGTTAATTGTAATAATGTTTCTAAACCTCTTATAGCTCCAATATCTGTGTTAGAATTGATTTGCACTTTATTACTATTTACTACTAAATTATACGATTCATCTGCATTAACATTTAAATTAGCAATCGTTTTAAACGCTATTTCTATTGAAGCTGGTGTATTATATAATGGAAATCCACTATCTATAAACACTCCTGTTCTATTCGTTAAACGCCTAATAAAATTAGTAGCAACATTACGAACTCTACCATCATCTACTCCATTTATAGAAATCGTAACGTTGCTATTAATTAAAAAGTTAGTTGTTGTGGCTTCTATTTTTTTGGGCCAAGGCATTAAGTTATACTTTTCCATTAACTCGCTTTGAGCTTGTAATGTATAAGCTAAGACAAAAACTACTAAAAAAAATATTCTATTCATATACTAAAAATAATAACGCTTAAATGCCTCAATTGCAGCATAGTCTGCTAATCCCAAATCATTATACTTTTTTGCTGTAAGTCTATTTCTATCTTCTACTCGTACCCAAAACTCTCTAGAGTCGTCTCCTTGAAACATAACACCATCCTTTTGAGATTGATGGTAAAAAATAGCATGTCTTTTTTTCAATACTTGATCAGGACTCATAGGTACTGCCATATCAATTTCGTACGATTCCCATTCATGCCAAGCTCCTCTGTAAAGCCAAACCCAGCAATCATTCATGTATAAGTTATTCTTTAAATTATTTATAGCAATAAATAGGACATCTAAGCATACCTTATGTGTACCATGCGGATCTGCTAAATCCCCTGCTGCATAGATTTGATTTGGCTTAATTTCATTTATTAGATTACTGGTAATTGCTATGTCTTTTTCTGTAATGTTTCCTTTTTTTATAGTTCCAGTTTCATAAAAAGGTAGATTTAAGAAATGTACATTAGAGTCTGGTAAACCTAAATACCTTGTGGCTGCTAACGATTCACTTTTACGTATAGTACCTTTTAGTTTTCTTACCGCTAAAGAATCTTTTTCACCATTATTTTTTTTATTCTTTATGAAGTCTATAATTTCATTAACTTCAATAGAGTTAGTATTTATTTCTTTAGAAATTTCAGCAAACTTAAGAGCTTCCTCATCTGAAACAGCTATGTTTCCTGACGTTTGATATGCAATATGTACTTCATGTCCCTGTTCAACCAATCTATCAAAAGTACCTCCCATAGAAATAACATCATCATCTGGATGTGGACTAAAAATAATAACTCTCTTTTTAGCTGGAGAAGAACGTTCTGGTCTATTTGAATCATCTGCATTAGGCTTTCCTCCTGGCCAACCTGTAATAGTATGCTGTAATTTATTAAACATTTTAATGTTTAAATCATAAGCTGTACCTTCTTCTGTTAAAAGCCCAGACATTCCATTATCATTATAATCTTTATCTGTAAGTTTTAAAATAGGCTTATTAAGCATTTCGCTAAGCCACACTACTGCTTTTAATTTTAAAGATTCGTTCCAAACACATGAAGTTACTAACCAAGGTGTTTTTACACGGGTTAAAGCTTCAGAAGCTTCTTTATCTATAACAAACGTTGTATTGTTATGGTGTTGCAAATAAGTGGCTGGCACATCAGATGTTATAGCTCCTTCTATTGTTTTTTTAAGTATTTCTGCTTTGCTTACCCCCCATCCTAATAATACTATTCTCTTTGCATCACGAACAGTCCCAATACCCATTGTAATTGCTTTTCTAGGTACATTATCTATTCCTAAAAAAGCTGGTGCTGCATCTATTCTCGTTATATGATCCAAAGTAATTATTCTTGTTCCTGAGTTTAAATGAGATCCTGGCTCATTAAATCCAATATGACCAGTTCTACCAATACCCAATAATTGAAAGTCTAACCCGCCAACGGCTTTAATTTTCATTTCGTAATCTATACAGTATTGATAAATTTTATCCGAACTAATTACCCCATTAGGAATATTAATATGCTCAGGAAGTATATCTACATGATTAAATAAGTGCTCATGCATGAAATAAAAGTAACTTTGAATATTACTTTTCTCCATAGGGTAATACTCATCTAGATTGAAAGTTATAACATTTGCAAAACTCAATCCTTCTTCATTATGCATTCTAACTAATTCCTCATACACTTTTATTGGAGACGAACCTGTTGCTAAACCTAAAACACATTTTTGGTTTAGCTCAGCTTTTTCTCTAATTAAAGCAGCTATTTCTTGTGCAACTAATATTGAAGCCTCTATTGAAGAGTTAAAAATTACGTTATGTATTTTTTCATAACGTGAGTCTTCAAACATTCCTGCTTTTTTATATGAAATACTATTATAATTAGAAATTTCTACACTCATTATTTCTATTTTTATTATTCTAGATTAGAGCAAACGGGAAAAACATAATTAATTCCCGTTTGTTCTATTAACTAACTCAAAAATTTATTTGTTATCTTCTTTTTATTTTAAAAGTTTGATCCTCCTGTATCCCACCAAACTCTAGTTCCTCCATTATCTGCTCCACCTAAAAGAGTAACAGCATTAGCTACTCCTGCAGCATTAGTAGATAATTCGCTATCTACAAATGGAATTCTTCTAATCTGAATTGCTGTGTCTATAACACCTCCACTTTGATTACTAACTACAGGAAATATTTTTGGATACCCTGTTCGTCTAAACTCACTCCATGCCTCTTGCCCTTCTGGGAACATTGCTATCCATTTTTGTGTAATTATTTTCTCTAATTTAACTTCATTAGTATCTCCTGTATTCCAAGCAATTGTTACATTTGATAATGCAGATATATTATTTGCTGGAGTTACAGGATCTACATAATCTGCTGGTGTTGAACTATTATCTGCAATATAAGCAGCAGCACCACTTGCTCCTCTTTGATTAAAAGATGTCATAATACCTTGCTCATAATTTGCTTGTGCACTTCCAGCTCCTGTCCAACCTCTTAAAGCAGCTTCTGCTTTTAAGAAATGTACCTCTGCTGCTGTCATTAATTGTACAGACGATGTTTTTACACTTTCATTTAAAGTTGAAAAACCAATATAATCAGCTTTCTGTGCTAACTCATCTGCATACCCTGCTAATAATGGTAATCCATTACGAATACCTTTATGTTGACCTGCGTAATCTACAGCCTCATCAAAATAACTTCCTATTCTAGCATCATTATAACCAGTTAATATCGATTCCATTGAAGCATTCATTCTAATATCTCCCCAAGAATTATCTATTGTAGCTAAAGGATGACTTAATGAACTATTTACAAAAAAGTTATCTTCATTTGTTTCCATTAACCCTAATGATTGGCTTAGTGCTTTTTCTCCTTCTACTTTTGCTTTTACAGGATCTACTTTAGATATACGAATTGCTAAACGTAATCGTAAAGAGTTTGCTGCTTTAACCCATTTGGTATAATCACCTCCATACGATAAATCGAAAGCTGAAAATCTTTGGCTATCAATATCCGCCATTAAATTAGCTACAGCAGTATCTAAATCAGCAAAAAAAGCATCATAGGCTTGTTCTTGAGAATCATAAACACCTACATTTTCTAAATCTCCAAAACTTGTGTAAATAATTGGCCCAAAAACATCCGATACTCTATGCATTGCCTCAACTTTTAAAATTAAAGCTGTCGCATATAATGTTGGAAAATCTTCTTGTGTTAAATCACTAATGGCCTTAACATTATTCATTACATTATTATAAGGTACCGTCCAGATAAAATCATTCCACCCACTTACCAAATTGTAAGTTGTGTTATTTGCCCCAGCGACAAAAGGACGTGGGTTTGTCATATATCCAGAATAAACATCTGCATTTAAGTTTTGTTGTAATTGGTAAGACCATGCTGGAGTATATTGATAAATACTCTCAAATATAGGTTTATATTTAGATCCTACATGTTGGAAATCGACCTCTAATTGGCCTTGTGTAATATCTCTTGGGTTGTTATTGATATCTTCTAAGTCACTACAAGAATTACCAACTAAACCAATGACAATTAAACACGCTAATAGTTTGCTTATTTTTTTCATGAGTTAATTTTTAGAATGTTAAATTAATATTTAGTCCTACACTTCTTGTTGAAGGAAGCCCTAAAACATCTACACCTTGCAGTGCGTTACCTGTACTTAATGAAATATTAGGATCATGTGGTGCATCTTTATAAAAGAAAAATAAATTATTACCAACTAATGATGCTTTTATACCTGAGAAAAATGATTCGTCCGATAGTTTAAATTTATATCCTAAAGCAAATTCGGCTAATCTAACATTAGTTGCACTATATACATATTCTCCTGTAAATCCATTACGTCCACCTGCGGCACTATAATATTCTTGTGCAGATAAAGTTGATGTTACACCATCTGGACTAACTATTGCTACAGATCCATTACCAGATTCTCTAGCAGAATTATTACTTAAGCCTTCTACTACAGCTTCCGTCATACTCACAGTCTCTCCTCCAAATTTTCCATCTACTAAAAAGTCTAAAGAGAAGTTTTTATATTGAAAAGAGTTATTCCATCCTAAAGTAAAATCTGGATTTGCATTTCCTACTTTTTCTAAAGAAGGGACTCTATCATCGTCATCTTGTTGTTGAATTACTATTCCATCTGAAGTATCAACTATAGGTAATCCATTTTCATCTCTATCTACTACCTGAGCGTAAATATCTCCAAAGGCTCCTCCTTCTACTAAATACGAACCAAATGTATTTACTCCAGGTGCACTAACAGGAAAGTTAGATAATGTTTCTACCCCTTGAATACTAGAATCTATAAGCTTTACAATTTCATTTTTATTGCTAGCAAAATTCACTGTTGTTTTCCACCTAAAATTGTCCGTTTGTATCGGTATAGCAAATACTGTTGCTTCAACACCTTTATTTAATATATCTCCTGAGTTAATATTAGCTTGTCCAGAAGTTCCTGCTCCTGCCGCTACATTAACAGTAAAGTATTGATTAATTGTACTTGTTCTATAATATCCTAGTTCTACTCCATATTTATTATCATTAAAACGCCATTCTGTACCTATTTCAAAAGAACGTTGACGTTCTGGCTCTGGTAAAGTTCCTGGGAAAGGGTTAATAGGCTCTGCCGAACTAATTCCGCCACCTCCAAAAATTATAGATCTATTACGAGCAATTAAATCGGCTCCAAAACCATTACCAACTTCTGCATACGATGTACGTAGTTTTGCAAATGACACCTTATCGCCTAAATCGAATAATTCGCTTAAAATTCCTGTAACACCAAATGATGGATAGAAAAACGAATTATTAGCTTCTGGTAAAGTAGAAGTCCAATCGTTTCTTGCTGTTATATCTAAGTAAATTTTATTTTTATATCCTAAAGTAGTACTTGAAAAAATAGAATACCCTTGTGTCCTATATGAGTTTTGCACAAAACTTACTTGTGGGTTTCCTTCAAAATTTTGATAAGAAAATACATTTGCAAATTGTAACCCTCCATTAGTTCCAGAATCTGCATTAAATAACTCTGTTCTATTTCTAGTAGTACTTGCCCCTACTATAGCTGTTAAAGTAATATCATCATTAATTGTTGGTGTAATAGTAGCTATTACATCTCCAAAAACTTGAGTAAAATCCTGGTTAGATGTAATATACCGTCCATTCTCTGGTGCTAATGTAGCTTCTGTTGTTGCAAAAACTCTTTTTTCATAATCCAAAATAGATTTATCATAAGTCCCTCTTACTTGAAGAGAAAACCAATCATTAAATTTATATTTTAAATTTAATGATGTTACTATTTTTTTATTGTTATCTAAGCTTGGATTACGGTGTAAAATCCAATATGGATTTTGTTCAATATCTGAAGTTGCTCTAAACCATCTTTGAGCCTGTATATTTCTAGCAGGGTCATATGCTTCAAAATTACTATAATCAGATAAACGTTCAGTATCAGATTCAAATCCATAAGCCCCTACTAAAGGGTTAAAATATAACCCAGAAACTGGTCTGTTTTTAATTTTCTGTGTAGATACTAAAACATTAGCATTAATATTTAATCTATCATTAAATAATTGAGCAGTCTCTCGTATATTAAGAGTATGCTGTGTTAAAGTATTTGTTGGTAAAATACCTGAACTGTTAGTATTACTATATGAAAAATAAGTTTGTGCTTTATCTGTTCCTCCTGAAACATTTATTGAATTAATATTGGTGATGCCATTATCAAAAAAGTCATCTATATTACTTTCTGTTTCTCCATTAAAGTCCATAAAATAAGCAGCACTATCAACAGTAAGGTTAGAAGAAAAATCTACTTTAAATCCTCCTGCTCTTCCTTTCTTTGTTGTAATTAATATAACACCATTTAAACCTGCACTACCATATAAAGCAGAGGCAGATGCTCCTTTAAGTACTGTTAACGATTCAATATCATCTGGATTAATTAAAGATAAAGCATCTCCTCCATCTCTATTGCCTCCATTTATATCTCCAAATGTATCTGAAGGTTGTCCTCCAGTTGGATTTAATAAAGGAATTCCATCAACTACATAAAGTGGTTGGTTATTTCCAAGAGAAGAATTTCCTCTTAACACCACTTTTACAGATCCACCAGATCCTGAAGAGCTTCGTGTTATAGCTACACCAGAGACCTTACCAGATAAACTATTAACTGGGTTCGTTTGTTTAGCCTTATTTAACTCATCTGCATTAATATCTTGGGCAGCGTAAGTTAAAGACTTTCTCGATTTTTTAACACCTAAAGCTGTTACAATAACTGCATCTAATTGTTCTGCGTCTTCTTCCAATTCTACATTAATGGTATTAGAGTCTTCAACAACAACATCAATACTTGTCATTCCTAAAAACGAAAATGTTAAGACATCTCCTTTCGATGCGTTTATCGAATAATTACCATCAAAATCGGTTTGAGTTCCATTTGTAGTTCCTTTTACTAATACATTTACGCCTGGGGTTGGTTCTCCATCGGCTTTAGATGTAACAGTACCTGTTATTTCTTTTTCTTGGGCAAAAGATAATTGTACCGTTAATAATAAAAAAGAAAACAAGAATAGTGCTCTTAAGTTTTGTTTCATAATTTGATTATTTAGTCTTTAATTCGTAACCAAATTATTTATTAAAAAATAATTGAAGAAAAAAAATATATAAACAACATAACTTTACAACCAAACAACATGAAATCATCGATAAGTGATTTTCACCAATTAAACAATTGCTAATTTAATTGCGCCTTAATTATTATATTCTTAAAATTGCTATACAAAAACTAAAAAAAACACCAAATTATAGAAGTTTCTTTATTTAAAAATAGAATAGGTACAACCATCCCAATAAAATATCATATCATTTTTTGGGTAAGCTGGTTTGTGCTCAATATTATACGTTGGGGAAGTTATTACCAAGACTATTGGTACTCCTTTAAATCTAATTTAGTAACCGTTTTCATGGGAGCTTTATTAGTATATGTAAATATCTACTTATTGTATCCAAAATATATTTTACATAAAAAGTATTTAAAATATATTATTTACTTCACTATCTCAATTGCCATATTCTATGTTGTTAGAACCGAGCTTATTTATTTATTTATAAATGAAAATGTATGGCCAGAGTCTCAAACTCCACAAAGAGCTTACTCTTTTAATCATATTTTAGTTGTTTTTTTAATAGGTATATATGATGTTGCATTAGTAACTACAATTAAATTAACAGCAGAATGGATTTTAGAAAGAAAACGATCTGAACAATTAAAAGAAATTCAATTAAAAACAGAATTAAACTTTTTAAAATCGCAAATACAACCTCATTTCTTTTTCAACACATTAAATAATTTATATGCATTAACTTTGGAGAAATCTGATGAAGCTCCTCGTTTAATAATAAAATTATCTGGACTAATGCAATATGTTTTATATGAAGTGAGTAGCTCAAAAGCGAGCCTTCATGAGGAAATAAACCATTTAAATAACTATATTGACATTGAACGCATTCGTTTTAAAGACAAAATAGAAGTAGAAATGGATATAACTGGAGATATTGAAGATGTTAAAGTACCTCCTTTACTTTTTTTAACTTTTGTAGAAAACTGCTTTAAACATGGTTTGAAAGATAATGACTTTGTTAAAATAAATATGGCTTTTAAGGTTCTAAAAAATGACCTATTAGAGTTTAAATTAACTAACACTTTTAATCCTGAAATAGTACAAAACGAAAAGCATGGAATAGGAATTACAAATGCAAAACGAAGATTAAATTTATTATTTTCTAATGACTATATTTTAGAAACTAATATACTTGACGACACTTATACCTTACTCCTTAAAATACCAATTAAATGAAAATCAAATGTGTTATTATAGATGACGAGCCCTTGGCGATAAAGGTAATTGAAGATCATTTAAAAAACTTTGATCATATTGAAGTAGTTGCAACACTAACTTCTCCTTTAAAAGCTTATGGAATTTTAGAGCAGGAAAAAGTTGATGTCATTTTTTTAGACATTAACATGCCACAAATATCCGGTTTCACTTTTATTGAAAACCTAACTCATAAACCTTTAATTGTAATAACAACAGCTTATAGGGAATATGCCGTTAAAAGTTACGAGCTTAATATTTTAGATTATTTAGTAAAACCAATCCCCTTTAATCGCTTTTTAAAAACAATAAATAAGGTTTATCAGCAAGTCTATATTGGTTCTAACGCTAATGACACTTTAATACAGCATGACCCTCATATTTTTTTAAAGGTAAATAAAAAACTAGTTAAGGTTAATCTTAATGATATTCTTATAATAGAAAGTTTAAAAGATTATATTAAAGTTATTACAACACTGGATGATTATGTCGTGCACAAATCGTTAACCACAATAACAGAAGAGTTGCCTCAATCTAACTTTATGCGCGTGCATAGGTCTTATACTATTTCAATAAATAAAATAGATGCTATTGAGGGTAATGTAATAGAAATAGCAAACCGAAAGATTCCTATAGGAAGAAACTACCAAAAACTAACTAAGGAAAGAATCTTGAATATTAATAATCAAAACAACAATTAAAACTATGGTAGATTTATCGATGCTCGATTATGCATTAATTATAATCTTTTTCTCAATTACTCTTTTTATAGGTATTTGGGTGTCCAAAAAATCTGGAAAGAATTCTACAGAATTTTTCTTATCTGGTAGAACTATGCCTTGGTGGCTCTTGGGGTTGTCTATGGTAGCTACTACATTTTCTACAGATACGCCTAACTTAGTAACAGATATAGTAAGATCTAATGGTGTTTCAGGAAATTGGGTATGGTGGGCCTTTTTAATTACGGGGCTTTTAACCGTTTTTGTTTATGCAAAATTGTGGAGAAAATCTAAAGTAAATACAGATTTAGAGTTTTATTCCTTAAGATATTCTGGTAAACCAGGAACTTTTTTAAGAAAATTTAGATCTCTATATTTAGGCGTAATTTTCAATGTAATTACAATGTCTGCTGTAACTTTAGCTGCCATAAAAATTGGTGGTATTATGTTAGGCTTAGAACCTTGGCAAACTGTTATTAGTGCAGGATTAATAACCGTTATATTTAGTGCTGTTGGTGGTTTTAAAGGTGTAGTATATACCGATTTTATTTTATTTTTTGTAGCAATGGCTGGAGCTATTGGAGCAGCAGTTTACTTAGTAAACATTCCTGAAGTTGGTGGTATTGAAGCTTTGTTAACTAATGAAAATGTAACAGATAAATTATCTATTTTACCAGATTTTAATGATAAAACAGCTTTAATAACATTACTAATTATTCCTTTAGCCGTACAATGGTGGAGTACTTGGAGTCCAGGATCTGAGCCAGGTGGTGGTGGCTATATTGCGCAAAGAATGCTTGCTGCAAAAGATGCTAATCATGCTATTGGAGCCACTTTCTTTTTTAATATTATGCATTATGCTTTACGCCCATGGCCATGGATTATTGTTGCACTAGCATCTTTAGTTGTATTTCCAGACATAGCCAGTATACATGAAGCATTCCCTAACATCGCTGAGGATAAATTAGGACATGACTTGGCTTATTCTGCAATGCTTACTAAACTACCAAGCGGTTTACTTGGTATTGTTTTAGCTTCTTTAATTGCTGCATACATGAGTACTATTTCTACACAATTAAATTGGGGATCGTCTTATATTGTTTTCGACTTTTATAAACAACAAATTAAACCAGAGGCTACAGAAAAAGAATTAGTAGCTGTAGGTAGAATATCTACAGTTGTTTTAATGGTTATTAGTGCTATTGTTGCTTTATTAATGCAAAATGCTATGCAAATATTTAATTTATTGTTGGTGTTTGGAGCTGGAACAGGACTAATATTTATTTTACGCTGGTTTTGGTGGCGCATTAATGCTTGGAGTGAAATAACTGCAATGTTTGCTTCTGGAATTATTACTTTAATTTTAACTATAGACTCTGTAAAATCATTTTTATTTGATAATGTTGATGGTATCTTTCCTGAATGGGGAGAATTACCATTTGTTGTATTTACTACTACTATTATTTGGTTAGTTGCTACATTTATAACTAAGCCAGAAAAGGAAGAAGTTCTTGAAAGTTTTTATAAAAAAACACAACCTGGTGGTCCTGGATGGAAATCTGTAATAGCAAATGCCCAAAGTAAGAATATAGAACTTATAGAAGATCATGAAGGTTGGAGTGTCCCTTCTGGTATTATTGCTATGTTACTAGGATTAGTTTTAATATACAGTTGTATGTTCTCAACTGGTTATTGGATATATGGAGAAACAACATTAGCAATCTCAACAACCATTTCTGCAATAGTATCTGCTTATTTATTAACAAAAATATGGAAGAAAATAAGTGCTAAAATTCTTTAAGTTTAGTTACCTATTCTGTTAACAAATAAACTAATTAGAAGAAAGAAATTTCTTTCTTCTAATTAAGAACTAATCTTCTTTATATATATTGAAGGCAAAACACCTGTAGCCTGTTTAAAATGTTTAGTAAAAGTATCAGCACTTTTGTATCCTAATTCTTTACTAATAGACTCTATAGAATATGATCTAAATTTTGAATCTTCTTTTAAACGAGTTATTGCATAATTAATTCGAAGATCATTTATATAAACATTAAATTTTTTATGATATTTTTGTTTAATAACTTTAGAAACATAATTTGCATTAGTTTTTAACTTTTTTGCAATATTTGGAGCTGAACAATCTGGTTTTAAAAAGTACTTTTCTTGTTCAAGTTTATCAAGTCCTTTTTCTATTTTTTTAATTGTTTCTTCTTTTATAGAAATACTAACACCTTTTACTACAAATGATTCTTTAACACTATTAGATATAATAGGTTTATTATTAATCGTTATAAGAAGCTTGTTAAGTTTCTGCTTATTTTTTCTTCTATTGTAGAAAAAATATATAATGAAACTTAAAAACACTAAAAAAGCGATGGTAACAGTTATGTTAACTTTATTCTTTTGTTCTTTCTTTTTTAACTTTAGTAATTTTATTTCGTCTTGAAACCGGAGTGATTCATCTACTTTATACTTGTCTATTGTCTTTCCTCTTAATTTTTCAAATTCTAATATAGAATTTATGTGCATTTCATAATAAAAACTAGCCTTTTCATAATTGTTTAATTCCTTATAAGATTGACCTAAATACTGGTAGCAATCTTTTGTAAATATTCCTTCGTTATCTGTTACACAAGAATTTATTTCTAAATGAGATTCTATTATATTAATGCATTCATTATATTTTTTTTCTTTAAAAGCTATTCTTCCTAATAAATAAGCTTTTTGAAACTCTCTACCAATAGGGTCATTTGGGCTTGCATATTCAAGAAAATTATTCAAATTTTCTTCAGCCAAATCATAATCGTCCTTAATAAAGTAAATTTCAGATTTATTTAAATGAAATTCTCTTTCAAAATAAGCATCTTTATTACCTTCTTTAAATAGCTTAGATTTTAAAATATTGTTGTAGTAATTTGCTGAATCTTCGATTTTAAGATTTATATAATTCTTTACGAGAAAATTACATATCTCTTTAAAATGAGCATCTGCATCTATTTTTTTGTTCTTTAATGTGCTTTTTTTGTTTTTTATAAAGAGAAGAATTTCTTTATTTAATTTAATGGACGTAATATCATCCTTTACTATAAGTAAAATACTAGAAATTCTTCTTTTAACTTTATATTCTAGATATTCATAATTATACTTTTTTGCTGTCTTTAATGCTATATACATATAACCAATTTTACTTTTAAACTGCAAAGGTTCGCTAGTTATAGACTTTAAAAGATAGGTTTCTACCATTTTATCATAAAAACCAAATTCTTCACATAGAGAAAGCATGCTATCTGATACAGAATTACTCAACTCATAATATTTATGGTATCCGTATATATTACTAACATGATATAGACCTTTCCATTCCTTTTTTAGATCTCCTTCTTTTCTTGCTTTTTTAATATAAAGTTTTGCAGCCGATATTGCTTTTGTAGTATCAACTCTATTATATTTTTTAATAGAATCTTCATATACTTCATATGAAACATGCAAAATATTTTGCTCAAGAGTATTTTGAGCATAAAAAAAATAAAAAGACAAAAAAGAGCATAAAAAAAGAGCGAACTTCATGTTTATTTTTGGAGGTAAAGTCAAAGATGTTACAATGTATCTTTTTTTATTTTATTATACTCTTCTACATAACGCTTTGCTCTCCTGTTACTATTATTAAAATATAGAACTCTCTTATAATTATTATAAGCTTGTAAGCTATCTCCTAAATTTAAATAAGCATCGGCTAAACTATCATAAACGTTATCACTCTCTGGATATAAAGCAACATTAATTTTAAATACGCCTATGGCATCTTCATACTTTTTATCTCGTAGTAACTTATATCCATATCTATTAAAAGAGCGCTCATTTAAAAAAATACTCGTTGAGTCTTTTTTCTGAATCTCTAAATAGCCTAACAAAGCATTATCGTAATCTTTTTCTTTTAAATATATACTAGGCACTTTAAAACTACTTTCAACTTTTATATAATCATAAGATATTACTGTCTCATCCGTTTCAGATATTTTAGACAGATATCTTTCCTTTGTTTCGGGATGTTCAACAAAATGAATCATTTTATTCATTTCAATTACAGAAAATTTATTGTCATCGAGTACAATCGGTTTTATTTTATCTGCTCCTCTCCATTTCAAAAATAATGTATTGTCTTCATAATATACATCTATAACTTCATCTTGACTATATAAATAGCGACCAGAAGTCTCCGCTATATACTCTGGAGTATAATCAATACTCTTAGAGCAACTGGATAAAATTACTGTTACAAATAATAGAAATAAAAATTTAGTTTTCATTGTGGTTTGATTTTGATTGATTGAAAAATAATAAATTATGCGCATAAAAAAGCGTCTCATGTACATGAGACGCTAAAAATTTATTTTCGTTACTTAGTTTCTAAAACTTTTTAAAAAGAGTTTGAATTATTTCACTCCCATTAATTCTACATCGAAAATTAAAATAGCATTTGGGGGTATTGGTCCTCCTCCTCTAGATCCATATGCCAAATCGCTAGGCACAACAAAACGAGCTTTATCTCCAACTTTTAAAAGACTTATACCTTCATCCCATCCAGCTATAACTTGACCTATACCTAAAGTAAACTCAATAGGGTCATTACGTTTATAAGAAGAATCGAATACAGTTCCATCTGTTAAAGAGCCTTTATAGTGTACCGAAACCGTTTTTCCTTTTTCTGCTTTAGCACCATCTCCTTTTTGAAGAAATTGGTAACGTAATCCACTCTCAGTAGCATCAAATCCTTTAGCGTACTTATCTAATTCTGCCGCTGCAGCTTCTCTTTCTGCTGCTATACGAGCTTCACGAGCACCTTCAAAAACTCTAAAAGCTTCTATTGCGTTGTATGCTTTCGCTTCTGCACCAACTCTTACTATTTCTAATGTTTTTATTTCATCTCCTTGTGCTATAGCATCTACAACATCTTGCCCTTCTACAACCTTCCCAAACACAGTATGGTTACCATCTAACCAATCTGTAGCAACATGCGTTATAAAAAACTGGCTTCCGTTAGTTCCTGGGCCTGAATTAGCCATAGATAATACACCTGGCCCACTGTGTTTTAAATCTGGATGAAACTCATCATCAAACTTATATCCAGGGTTTCCTGTTCCAGTACCTTGAGGACAACCACCTTGAATCATAAAATCTGCTATTACTCTATGAAACTTTAATCCATCGTAATATGGAGTCCCTTGAGGTTTAACAGCATTTTCCATATTTCCTTCTGCTAAAGCTACGAAGTTACCTACTGTTCCTGGTGTTTTTTGGTATTCTAAACCTACTAAAATGTCCCCTTTAGTAGTATTAAATTTTGCGTATAATCCGTCTTGCATTGTATTATTTTTTAAGGTGCAAAGATAACAAGGTTTTATGAATTATTTTTTTATATCATTTTAAATTAATGAATTAAATTTTATCATTGCATTACAATTAAAATTATTATGAAAAATAAAATCAATAAATTCTTTGCTTCTATAAGCAAAACAAAAAATAAAGAAGGTGTAAATAGTGATGACTACACAAAGGAAATTATTAAAAGTATTGAAGCCAAGCCGTTAGGTATTTCTGATAAAAACGTAATTTATGCAGCTTCTAATGAATTAGGTGGTTATTATTATTTAAAGACTACAATTGTTGGAAATTTTCGTATTAAAACTTTCAAAGGGGCTTCATTAATTATAAAAGCTTCCGACTTTGAATTAACTTTAAAATCTGACATGGATGAATTAGAATCTGATTTCTCTAATGTTTCTGGTAGATATATTACTAATATAGACTTTGAAGTTAATGAAGATGTAATACCAAAATTAAATACAGCGAAAATTAAAGGATTAGTACTATCTTCTAAAAAAACAAAAGTTGAATTTTCGCCTTACATAGATAAAAATCCAACTTAATATTTATTCTTTTTTAAGACCTTTAATTTGCGACCTCACTAATAAATTTAATTCTGTAGAGACGAAGTTCTTCATCTTCATAATCGCCATCAAATTCTTCCATAGCTACATCTATTTTATCGGTTTCAGATTCCATAAAATAATCATGTAGCTCTTCTTGTTGGTCTTCATCTAAAATATCATCTATCCAATAATTTATATTCAGTTTAGTTCCAGAAAATACAATAGCTTCCATTTCTTTTATAAAAGCAGGCATTTCCATTCCTTTTGCTGAAGATATATCTGTTAATGGCAATTTTCTATCTACGTTTTGAATAATGTATAATTTTAAACCAGAATTACTTCCTGTAGATTTTACAACTAAATCATCTGGGCGGGTAATGTCATTATCCTCTACATATTTCTCAATTAAAGTGATAAAATCTTTTCCATACTTTTTTGCTTTCCCTTCACCTACTCCATGCACATTTCCTAACTCTTGTAATGTTATAGGGTATTTAAGAGCCATATCTTCTAAAGAAGGATCTTGAAAAATAACAAAAGGTGGCACTCCTAATTTTCTAGCATTTGTTTTTCTAAGACTTTTAAGCATTGTCATTAATGCTTTATCTACAACTGCTCCTCCTCCTTTATTTGCAGTAACTATACTATCATCATGCTTTTCTTCGAATGCATGATCTTCGGTCATCATAAACGAAACTGGTGTAGTTACAAAATCTGCACCTTCTTGTTTTACTTTTATTACTCCATATGTTTCTATGTCTTTCTTTAAATAGCCAGCTACAATAACTTGACGTATTAAAGCCATCCAATATTTATCTTTTTGATATTTTCCTTTACCAAAAAATGGTTTTGTTTCAGTTTTATGAGATTTAATTAAAGCATTCTCTTTTCCTATTATAACATTTACCAAATCTTTAGATTTATACTTTTCATTGGTAGCCTGAACAATTTCTATTAAAAGCTTAACATCATCTTTAGCTTCTTGTTGCTTTTTAGGATGACGCATATTATCATCTAAATCTCCTCCTTCACCTGTTTCATTATCAAATTCTTCTCCAAAATAATGTAGTATGAATTTTCGTCTAGACATTGATGTTTCAGCAAAAGCAACTACTTCTTGTAATAGAGCATGCCCAATTTCTTGTTCAGCTACGGGCTTACCAGACATAAATTTCTCTAGTTTTTCTATGTCTTTATATGCATAAAATGCTAAACAGTGGCCTTCTCCTCCATCACGTCCTGCTCGTCCTGTCTCTTGATAGTAACTTTCTATACTTTTTGGAATATCGTGATGTATTACAAAACGTACATCTGGTTTATCTATCCCCATTCCAAAAGCAATAGTAGCAACCACAACATCTACATCTTCCATTAAAAACATGTCTTGATGTTTTGCTCTAGTTTTGGCATCTAGTCCTGCATGATATGGTAACGCTTTAATACCATTAACTTGTAACACTTGCGCTAACTCTTCTACTCGTTTTCGGCTTAAACAATATACAATTCCTGTTTTCCCTTCATTTTGCTTAACAAAACGAATTATATCTGAATCTACATTTTTAGTCTTTGGCCGTATTTCGTAGTATAGGTTTGGCCTATTAAAGGATGCTTTAAATGTTTTAGCATCTCCCATTCTTAAATTTTTAAGTATGTCCTCTTGTACTTTAGGCGTCGCTGTTGCAGTTAAGCCTATAATAGGGATATTATCACCTATACGACCAATTATATTTCTTAAATTTCTGTACTCTGGTCTAAAGTCATGTCCCCATTCACTAATACAGTGCGCTTCGTCTACTGCCATGAATGAAATCTTTACAGAACGTAAAAATTCTACATTTTCTTCTTTAGTGAGAGATTCTGGTGCTACATATAGTAATTTTGTTATACCATTAGTAATATCTTCTTTTACTTGTTTTACCTCTGTTTTATTCAAAGAGGAGTTTAAAACATGAGCTATTCCACTTTCGTCCGAAAGCCCTCTTATAGCATCCACTTGGTTTTTCATCAATGCAATTAATGGAGAAACCACTATTGCTGTTCCGTCTTTCATTAAAGCAGGCAATTGGTAACATAAAGATTTACCTCCCCCTGTAGGCATGATAACGAATGTATTTTGGTTATCCATAATACTTTCTACTACAGATTCTTGCAGACCTTTAAAGTCACTAAATCCAAAATACTTTTTTAGGGCTAAATGTATTTCACTTTTCACTTGTTATAATCAGGTTATATTTGGTAATATGTCATTTACATATATAAAAATACATAAAAATATGTTTATCCAGCCATATTTAATAAGCTATTTAAAATTCTCGCTTTATTTTTCGCTAAATTTGTCGCGAAAAAAATTGTAGTCACTTATTTTCACATACAAATTGTAAGTCTAGGCAAATATCAACTCTAAAAATCAATACATTTTGAATACAAAAGACTCTATTATAAAGATTGCTAAAGAAACTATAGCTTTAGAAAGTAAATCCATTAGTAATCTTGCTAATTTATTGAATACTGATTTTGCAGATGCTGTAGAGCTTATATACAAATCAAAAGGACGAGTTATAATTACTGGTATAGGAAAAAGTGCCATTATTGCAACAAAAATAGTAGCGACTTTAAATTCTACAGGAACACCTGCTGTTTTTATGCATGCAGCAGATGCCATACATGGTGATTTAGGATTAATATTAGAAGATGATATTGTTATCTGTATTTCTAAAAGTGGTAATACTCCAGAAATTAAAGTATTGGTTCCATTAATTAAAAATGCAAAAAATACTTTAATTGCTATTACTGGCAATAAAGATTCTTTTTTAGGTAAACAGGCCGATCATATTTTAAATGCATATGTTGCTAAAGAAGCTTGTCCAAATAATTTAGCCCCTACTACTAGTACAACGGCCCAATTAGTTATAGGAGATGCTTTAGCCGTTTGTTTGTTAGAAATTAGAGGGTTCTCTAGTAAAGATTTTGCAAAATACCATCCAGGAGGAGCCTTAGGAAAAAAACTATATTTAAGAGTTCACGATTTATCCTCTGTAAATAAAAAACCTCAAGTAACACCGGACACAAACTTAAAGCAAGTTATCATTGAAATTTCTGAAAAAATGTTAGGTGTAACTGCTGTTGTCGACAATAATAAAATTATAGGAATAATTACTGATGGAGATTTACGAAGAATGCTAACTAAAGTTGATGATTTTTCTAATCTTACTGCTAAGGATATTATGAGTAAAAATCCAAAACATATAGATGAAGATGCTATGGCTGTTGATGCTATGGAAATTATGGAAACAAATGGTATCTCGCAATTATTAGTAGAAAAAGAAGGTAATTATGCAGGTGTTGTACATTTACATGACTTAATAAAAGAAGGTATTATATAATGGCAAAAAAGAACGTAAATGAGATGTCCTTTCTAGATCATCTCGAAGATTTAAGATGGCATTTAATACGTATATGTATTGCTATAATATTATGCGGTTCTGTTGCTTTTATATGTAAATCATTCATTTTCGATGTTGTCCTTTTTGGCCCTAGCAAAATGAACTTCCCTACATATGAGTGGTTATGTAAAATGGCCCAAACTGTTGGTATTGAAGACACATCCTTTTGTGGAGAAGAGTTTCCTTTTGATATACAGAGTAGAACAATGGCAGGACAATTTTCTGCACATATTTGGACTTCTATTTTTGCTGGGTTTATAATTGCATTTCCATACGTTATGTATCAATTATGGAAATTTGTAAGCCCTGGTATGAAAGTTAATGAGCGTAAAAACTCTAGAGGCTTTATTATTGTATCCTCTTTATTGTTTTTTATTGGTGTATTATTTGGTTACTATATTATTACACCATTATCTATTAATTTCCTTGGTAGCTATATGGTTAGTTCGCAAGTAGAAAATAACTTTGATTTAAGTAGTTATATTGGTTTATTAAGAGCATCGGTAATAGCCTCTGGTTTTATTTTCGAACTCCCAATAGTTATTTATTTCTTAACAAAAGTAGGCCTAGTAACTCCTGCTTTTTTAAGAAAATACAGAAAATTTGCCCTAGTAATTGTATTAATATTTTCAGCAATTATAACGCCGCCAGATGTGGCAAGCCAAATTATAGTGGCAATTCCAGTACTTATATTATATGAAGTAAGTATATATATATCAAAATTTGTAATTAAAGCACAAAAAAGAAAAGAGAGAAAGGATGTCAGAATTAATTAATGAGTTTAATGCCTATCGTTCTAAAATGAACGAAGCCATTTTAGCAGATAATAATAAAATTATAAAACGTATTTTTAATTTAGATACTAATGCTTTTGCTGAAGGTGCTTTAGATAAAAAAACAAAAGAGCTATTAGGTTTAGTTGCTTCAACAGTTTTACGTTGTGACGACTGTGTAAAATACCATTTAGAGGCCTGTTATAATGAAGGACTTAGTAAAGAACAAGTTGTAGAAGCTTTAGGAATTTCTACATTAGTAGGTGGTACAATAGTAATTCCGCATTTAAGAAAAGCTTATGAGTATTGGGATCTTCTAGAAGATACAGAGCGTTAAACTTTGTATAAAATAAACGTTTCTTCTAATCTATTTGTTATTCATTTTGCTATTTTTAGCATTGATATTTAAAAACATATGAAGCTTAAAGCCGAAAATTTAATGAAGTCCTACAATGGACGAAAAGTTGTAAAAAGTGTTTCTCTTGAAGTTAATACAGGAGAAATTGTTGGATTGTTAGGTCCTAATGGAGCAGGAAAAACAACTTCTTTTTACATGATTGTTGGGTTAATAAAGCCTAATGGAGGAACTATACATTTAGAAGGTACAAATATTACAAAGTACCCTATGTATAAGCGTGCACAAAATGGTATTGGTTATTTAGCACAAGAAGCTTCTGTGTTTAGAAAACTAAGTATTGAAGATAATATTCTTAGTGTATTACAATTAACTAAACTGAGTAAAAAAGAGCAATTACATAAAATGGAATCGCTAATAGACGAATTTAGTTTAGGACATATTCGTAAAAACAGAGGCGATTTATTATCTGGAGGTGAGCGTCGCCGTACTGAGATTGCACGTGCTTTAGCAACCGATCCAAACTTTATATTATTAGATGAACCATTTGCTGGTGTGGATCCTGTGGCCGTAGAGGATATACAACGTATTATAGCACGTTTATCTAAAAAAAATATTGGTATTCTTATCACCGACCATAACGTACAAGAGACTCTAGCAATTACAGACAGAACTTATTTAATGTTTGAAGGTAGTATTCTAAAAGCAGGAGAACCTGAAGAATTAGCTAATGATGAAATGGTACGTAAAGTATATTTAGGACAAAATTTTGAGCTTAGAAAAAAGAAAATTGATTTTTAATTATCCGTTTTACAACATCTAGATTACTCAAATAGAATAGTTTATAAAAATGTTCTTTTGATAGATTAAAGAAACTTAAAAAAAATCGTTTTTTATTAGGGTAAATTAAAAGATAACTGTTTTTAATACGTAATTCTTATACGGTTAATAGCATAATTTCATTAGATTTACAAAAGCTACATAGATGCAAAATTTGTTTGGGAGCTGAATGATGAAACATACAGTAAGTAGTAATAACTCTAAAAAGAAACATTATTCATTATAAATTTTTACATCAAAAAAACTTCTAAAAGTCCAACTTCTCTTCTAAAAAAGATGTTGGATTTCTTCTTTTAAAAAATTTAAAATGCAAGCAATAGATTAGTAGTTCTGTAGATAATAAAATATTACAGAAATATGCAACGAAATTATATTCGTTGTAACTAATTATCTTTCTATTAATTGCAGTGTTTTATTTTTTATTTTGTCCTTAATTTTAAAATTATATTTATTCTCATGATTTCTAGCTATTCTTTTATTAGTTGTCTGCAAAATATTGACAATGAAAACACAAGCATAAAAATTACTAAAAAATTAGATCATGCCACTATAGGCTTTAGAGATATAATTTCTTCAAAAATCTTGAATGAAGATCACCAGATTATTATTTTTTTGCCTAAGGGCTATAAAAAGAATAATTCTAACTACCCATTACTTTACCTAACAGGTGATTTTCAAAATATAGAACATGTAAGAGGCTCTGTAGAAATTTTAACTAGAAACAGGAGACACGGCTTTACATTTTCGAATAATAAAAATAATCCAAAAAGCAGTGGAGGTAGACAGTTTTTAGAGTTTATTGAAACTGAATTAATTCCTTATATAGATATAACTTATCGAACAAATTCATTTCGAGTTTTAAAAGGTCATTATTTAGGTGGGCTTTTGCCGCTTCAATCTTAATAGAAAGAACTGAAATATTTCAGAGGTATAATAATTAGCCCTTCATTTTAGTGGAATAGCAAAGGGCGAACCTTTAAAGTAAAAACATTTTTTAAATCTAACTCTAGTTTAGAAAAATCATTGTTTTTTGGAATTAGAAAAGAAGAATCTTCAAAAGAATTTGGTATGCGTAAAGAATTAACAAATTTTATAGATGCACTAAAATGCAAGCAAACCACAAAACTTAAGCTTTTAACATAAAGAATTTGATGGAGAAGGCCATATGTCTTCTCCTCTCTTATCAAATTATTATGGGTTAAAATCTATATTTTCAGATTTAAAATACTCAGATAAATTTATAGCAAATTATAATGATGATATATTAAAAAAAAAGGAAAAAGAAATTATACGTAAGTATGGTGAGAATGCAAAAAAGAACAGCAGAAACCTACTATAATCTAGGTGCAACCATTTACAATGAAAACTTATTTGGAGCAATAACTGTTTTTAAAAGAAGTGTGGAAGTACATCCTTAATGATATAAACCTAATTACTACTTTAGCTAAGCTATATGAGAAAACAAAGATTTTTCTAATGCAGTAAACACAAATAAATACGCTATTGAGGTATCCAAGAAACATAATTTTGGAAATGAAAACATGTATCAAAAAGAATATAGACAGATTAAAAAATAACCAGCCATAAACATCTAATTAACTCAATTAGCAATTAAATACTAACAAAAATTTCTATTCTGTTTGTATTTGCTAAATTTGGACATAAAATATGCTACAAATAGTATATAAACATATTGAATCAATATGTACTTAAACATAAACTATGTCTTAAGTTAAAAAACAAGCTTTACTTAGCCTTTTCGCCTTTCTAACAACACCATCATCATAAAGCTTAAAATAATACGTTCATCGTCATCATTATCTATTGATTTAAGCTTTTCTAGTTTAAACTTTCTTCCCCAAAATGACGGTTCTTTTTTAAGTCTTGCTATTGCTTGTCCATTTAAATCACTAACTGTATATGATGGATTAAAAAAATATCCTGTAAATATAGATATAACAGGAATTCCTCCTAAAAATGCATCAAAAAACTTAACCCAAGCATTATCTTCCCTTATCTGGTACTGAAGTTTTTGATTCTGATCTATTATTTCATATTTAGATTTCCAAAGAGATGCAAACCCTTTTCTAGCCACTTTACCAACATCTTCTCCTTTGTTATTAGTAAAATTGTATGCTGCAGAAAAATCTATCCAAGAATCAGCAGCTATTTTATAATTAACTTTTGTTTTACTAGTATCACTATAAATTGTAATCGCCTCCTTTAGTTTAAACATTTTTTGTTTCACGTAAGCTACTGTTCTACCTGATGCATCAGTTGCTGTAAAATCATTAGCTAGTGTAGAGATGTTAAATTTAAAATCTATAGGAAATTTTAAGTCTTTCATTTGATGGTTGGATTAATTAGCGATTATTTTTATTTATAGTTTATTTTCTTCCTGTTCTTTTATTAATTTTTTCTGGTAACGCCCTTGTACAACATCTGTTATTACTAAAATAATAATCACAAAATAGAAGGTCGTTTTACTCATAGGTTCTATAGGATTCCCAAATAAATTTATATGCGCCAAATGCCCTCCTTCAGTAACCAACATTATACCCACTATAAATAAAATAAAAAGCCCGAGTACTTCGTACATTCTATTTTTAGCAAGAAACACAGAAATTCTATCTGCTAAAACTAACATTAATAATCCACTAACAACAATAGCTATAGCCATAACTATAAAAGCTGTAGTAGAGTTTTCTATTTCGCTAGTTAACCCTATGGCCGCCAAAATAGAATCGAAAGAAAACACCAAATTCATTAGAACAATACTTGCTATAACAGCATTTGAAGACTTTGTTTTTTTACCCTCTCCTTCTATGTCTTGATTTAAATCTTTAACAGCAATCATGTGCCATATTTCTTTGATAGCTGTATAAATAATAAAGCCTCCTCCAGCTAATACAATTAAACTATGACCATTAAAAGCAAATTTCACAACATTATCTATTCCTCCTGTTAACCACGAAAATGGCTCCTTAAAAAAATCGATTATAGATACTAAAACAAAAAGCAACACTATTCTTAGAGCAATCGCTATTAATATACCTATTTTCCTTACTTTTTTTTGCTCAGATTCTTTTGCTTTTTTAGACTCTAAAGAAATGTATAATAAGTTATCGAATCCTAAAACTGCTTGTAACAATACAAGCATTATAAGTGTAAAAATAATTTGAAGCATTGGTGTTTAATGTTTTTTGTTTAATAATGATAATAAAATATATAATAATATAATTACGGGAATTGCAGCAAAATGAAGTACTATAAGCAATACTATGCTTAACAAAATAAAGATATACCGTATAGCATTATTTTTAAAACTCCAGTCCTTAAATTTAAGCGCAAATAGTTTAATATTTGAGTTTAATAAATAGCAACTTAAAATAGTTAAGCTTATTAAAAACCACTTATTTAAAATAATATTATTGATAATATCGCTATGTTGAAATTCCATTATTAATGGTAATGATAGAATTAACAGCGTATTTGCAGGTGTTGGCAGCCCTTTAAAATAACTTTGCTGGTCTTCGTCTATATTAAATTTAGCTAGACGGTAAGCTGATGCTAATGTTACACATAGTCCAATTAAAGCTATAGGAGCTAGTTTAAAGTTGTTAAAGTGTAATATAGAATTCCAATCTCCTGCTAAATCTACAAAGGCATTATCATTGCAAGCTAAACTAATTAGCTTAAACATAATTATTCCAGGTACTAAACCACTTGTTATCATATCTGCTAATGAGTCTAATTGAATACCTAAATCACTTTGTACAGCAAGTTTACGAGCAAGAAAACCATCGAAGAAATCAAAAAATATTCCTAAAAACACAAAAAAGGCAGCAGCTATAAAATGATTATTAACCGCAAATAATACAGCAATACTACCGCTAAATAGGTTTAGGAGTGTTACAAAGTTTGGAATAAGTCTCTTTATAGTCATTGGCTAGTTTTTGGTAAAAATAATAAAGTTTTGCTTTTTATAGTCCTTTATACAATATAGTCTTTAATTTAAAGTTTAATATGTACAAAAAATGTAGCATCTTTGTAAAAAAATTGCAATTGAAATATTTCTATACAATCTTTTCATTTATAGTGACTTTAACGCTCTATGGCCAAACTAAATATTCTAATGAATTTATGAATATTGGTGTAGATGCGGCTGCCCTTGGAATGAGTAATGCCGTTACAGCTAGTTCTAGAGATGTTAACTCTGGTTATTGGAATCCTGCTGGTCTTGTTCATTTAGAAGATAAACAAATCGCTTTAATGCATTCTAGCTATTTCGCTAATATTGCTAATTACGATTATGCTGCCTTTGCAATGCCTATAGATAATAGAAGTGCCTTAGGAATTTCCTTAATTCGTTTTGCTGTAGATGATATTTTAGATACTACACAACTTATAGACGATCAAGGAAATGTTAATTTTGATCGTATCAGCTTGTTCTCTACTGCAGATTATGGCTTAACGTTCTCTTATGCTCGTAAATTACCTGTTGACGGACTTAATTATGGTATAAATGCTAAAATTATTAGAAGGGTTATTGGAGACTTTGCTAACTCATGGGGTTTTGGATTAGATGCTGCCATCCAATTTGAAACTCAGAATAATTGGAAGTTTGGTATCATGGCAAGGGATATTACTACTACTTTTAATTCTTGGAGTTTCGATGAGGAAGCTTTTGAAAGAATAAAAGGAGCTGTTGAAGGACAGAACCAAGAGTTGCCAGAAACTTCAGAGATTACTATTCCTAAACTGCAAATAGGAGTATCCAAAAGCTATATTTTTCATTATGATTATTCCTTACGCGCAGAGCTAGATTTAAATATAAGATTTGAACAAAATAATGACATTTTATCTACCTCTTTTGCCAGCATAAATCCAGCTTTAGGTTTCGAATTTGGCTATATAGATATGATTTATCTTAGAACTGGTGTTGGAAACTTCCAAAATGAATTACAAATAGATAATAGCGAAAATTTAACCTTTCAACCTAGTCTTGGCGTTGGTTTTAAATACAAAGGAATACAAGTAGATTATGCTTTTACAGATATAGGAGACCAAAGTGTTGCTTTATATTCTAATGTGTTCTCTTTAAAATTAGATTTTAGCGTTTTTAGATAGTACTACTAATATGAAAAAAACGATACTTCTTGCTTTTCTTTTTTTTAGTTTTTTATCCTTTTCACAAAACCCTAATTTAAAACCAGAAGCCGAAATAAGTATTATCACTATTGGCCCAGGTAATTCTTTAAATGATGCTTTTGGGCACAATGCTTTTAGAGTACGTACAGGTTATATAGATATTGTATACGATTACGGGAGGTATCCTTTCAACGACCCTAATTTTATTTTAAATTTTGCTAGGGGAAAACTAAAATATTCTCAAGGTAAAGAACCTTTTTATTCTTTTTTAAGGCGCTATGTTAAACATGATCGTACTATAAAAGAGCAAGTATTAGACTTATCTCACGAACAAAAAAGAGCTCTCTATAGTTTTTTAATAGAGAATAATAAACCTAAAAACAGAGATTATCTCTATGACTTCTTTTATGATAATTGTGCTACAAAAATGCGAGATGTTGCCGAACAGGTTTTAAATAGTAACATTGCTTATAAAACAACAAAGTCATATAAATCTGAAACTTTTAGACAATTAATAAATAGCAATTTAAATTGGAACTCTTGGGGGAGTTTAGGTATTAATATTGCATTAGGTTCTGTTATAGATAGGCCTGCTACACCTAGAGAGTATATGTTTTTACCTGAGTTTATTTTTCAATCTTTTGAAAATGCTTCCTTTAAAAATTCAGAAAAACCTTTAATAAAATCTTCTTCTACTTTATACAAACAAAAAGAAGCTTTTGATGCTCCTAGTTTTTTTATAAGCCCTTTATTTTTTTTCAGCATAGTTTCAATATTTATAATTTATAGAACTTATACTAACTCTAAAAGTAATAAACGATCGATTTGGCTAGATGTTAGTTTATTTACTTTAACTGGAATTATAGGTGTTTTTATATTGTTATTATGGTTTGCCACAGATCATACCGCAACAGCCCATAATTATAACTTACTTTGGGCTTTTCCTTTAAGTCTTTTAGCTACAATGCAAGTCGTTAAAAAACAACCTAAAAAGTGGTTTATTGGTTATTTAAAGTTATTAATTATAATGCTGGGGTTAATGACAATGCACTGGATAATTGGAATACAACGATTTGCTCCAGTTCTAATACCTTTACTTATTGCATTTTTAATACGTTATATTTATTTATTACGTATTTATAAATTAAACGAAACGTCAAAGTAATATTATTGACCTCTTAAAAAGATAACTGTACTAAGTGTCTTTACTATAATATTAAAATCTAAAAAGAAACTCCTATGCTTTATATAATATAAGTCGTATTGCAGTTTTACTAAACTATCATCAATACTAGAACCATAACGAGCCTTAACTTGTGCCCAACCTGTTAAACCAGGTTTTACTATATGTCTTGTTTCGTAAAATGGAATGACTTGAGATAATTCTTCAATAAAAACAGGGCGCTCTGGTCTTGGTCCTATTAAACTCATCTCTCCTTTTAAAATATTTATAAACTGAGGGATTTCATCTAATCTGGAAGTTCTTAAAAAACGTCCAAAGGCAGTAATTCTAGTGTCATTTTTCTTTGCCCAAACTGCACCATTTGTTTCAGCATTAACAACCATCGTTCTATATTTATAAATAAGAAACGTATTTCCATTTTTCCCAACACGTTCTTGTTTATAAAATAGAGGTCCTCTATTACCTATTAAATTCCCTATTAATACAAATGGTAGAAATAAACAACCTATTAATATCCCAATAATAGATAATGCTATATCTAAACCCCTTCTATAAGCTAGGTATAGTTTGTTTTTATTATTTCTGCTAAACGGGAAATACTTATAGAAATCCTTACCTACAAATTGTACAGGTACACGATAAGTAATATCCTCATATACTTGTGTATACTCTTTTATAGGAAACCCCTTATCCAATAGCATAATTAAATCATTATATATTGTTGACGTTATATTTTCTGAGTTATAACTAGCCACTACAACTTCTGAAATTTGTTCTTCTTTTATAATTTTATGAATATCATCAGGACTATATTCTGGTATTCCTTTAAACTTTATAGCGTCTTCTTTGGCTATTTCACAATTTATAAAACCTATTATTTTATAATTAGGATCTGCACTTTTAAATGCTTCTACTATAGTTTCTATATTAGATATTTCACCTACTAGCAATACTTTTTTATAAAACCTAGGCGAAGCTATAAAATTAATATAGGCTATTCTACAAACTAATAGTGCTAATAATATTGCAAAATAAAAATACAATATCTCTATCCTATTATCTGGTAATGAAGGTGTTAAAAATGGTGTAAGTAAAAATACTAATACGGTTACAGATGCCGTTAAGATTATAGTAGTTGTTACGGTTTCTAATTTACTAGACTTTTGTAAATCGTATAGTTCGAAAACAGTACCAAATCCAGAAACATAAAGTCCTAATACAATTACCCACATCCAGTTATCTTGAGTAATAGAATAGTAATCGAATGCAGGTATAAAACTTAATCCATATACGGCAAGTCCAATAAAAAGTAAATCCAAAATACGTAATAGTACTTTACGCTCGGAAATTTCAAAATGTATACTATTATTATTAGAATCAATCATTATAACACTGGTAGGGCTGTAAATGTAAATATAAATATAAATATAAAAAAGTAAATCTTTTACGTTTATTTACTTATTTTAATATTGAAAACCATTTTAATTTTACTGTTTCCCAATCGTAAAGTTCTACTTTCTCTCTTGCCTTTACTGTTAGAGCTTCTGTTTTTTCTGAGTTTTCTCGCAATTTTATAATGGCATTTACAAAAACATCTACATTATTAGGTTCTACTAAAATGCCATCTTCATTATTATCTATTAAAAATGGAAGTCCTCCAACATTTGTAGATATTAATGGTAAACCTAGCGCCATAGCTTCTATAACACTCACAGGCATATTATCGAAATTTGTTGTATTTATAAATATATTATAATTAGTTGATAATTTTATCCATTCTTGCTTAGATAATTTTCCTGTAAAAGTTACATCTAAATTAAGAGAACTAGCATATTGCTTTGCTTTTTCTAGCGATCCATCATTGTCTGGACCAACCATACATAATGTTGTTTGATAGCCTAGTAGCTTTAATTTATGTAAAACAGATATTGCTAAATTGGGGTTGTACAATTTAGAAAATGAACGCACCCATAGTAAATTAATAGAGTTTACAGCTCTCTTATTACATTCATATTCTTTTATTTCTATGGCGTTTGGTATAGAGACTATATTTGTATAATTTAAGGCTTCGAAATTAGATTTAGTATATTCTGATGGCGCTACATTAGTGTATGCCTTTTTAAATATTTTTTCACTTAGTTTAGGGTTATTTTTCAATCGATTTGGTAAATTACCTCCATGTAGTATTGGTATATATTTTAGCTTAAGAACTCTACACAGTTGACTGCATAAATAAGCATAATAAAAATTTTGCGTACTGTAAGTATCTATTAAAACATAGTCTGTAGATTTTGCATTTAAAAGTATAGAAACTAACATATCTAATAAACGTAGTAACTTATTCTTTTTACTTGAACTTGTTTTTACCGTATAGCCTTCTGTTTTTAATAATTTACTTAATGTATCTATTGTGGTCACCGTTTTACCTGAACCTGAAAGTTTATTCCCTATGTAAAGTAATCGCTTCACTATACTTTTTTTATCTTTTTAAGATTGCTTTTTGAAGGTTGATAAACAAAATGTAATAAACATAATCCATAAATAAATGAGGGAGCAGCAATTCGCATGGAAGAGTGGTTAATTGTTAAAAACCAAAAAATATAAGACGAGAAGAAAAAAATATTAGATCTATTTTTATATCTCATGCCTAAAGGAGCTATTAAAAGGATTAAAAATGCAAAAATACCTAGTGTACCATGCTCCGATAATATTCTACTCATTTCGTTATGAGATGCAGCTTCTATTCCTTGTTCATTTTGTCTTAGTTCTTTTATTTTCCCTACTCCTACTCCTAATATTGGATTTTTAAGAAACTCTTCTAGCTCAAATGATATTAATTGATTCCTACCAGTGGATAAATCTTCTTTAACTCGTCCTGCTGCATCTTGATTAGCATAACGTTTGTCTATAAACCCATCGGTTTGAATAGACGTAAACAACCATGTAAACCCAGATACGGCAACAAATACAAATATTAACCTTAAAGTTCTTTTTTTGTTTTTAACTGAAGATTTCACATAATAGCTATACAAAAATGCAATTGTTATTATTACTCCAGTAATCATTCCCCCTCTACTAAAAGTAACAACTCCTCTATAGGAGACTAAAGCTAAAACTACAAGATTGACTATTTTTAAGGACAAAGTTGGTGATTTAAGAAAAAAGCGCGTTGTAAAAACAAACATTCCAAAACCTAAGACTGTTGAAACTTGATTGGGTCCAAAACCACCAGAAGTTGCATAATTAGAATAGGTACCTGTTACCACATCTCTAATATCTGGTGTATATAAAAATAAATACGTCGTTATTGTTATTAAAGGTAAGCCTAACCCTAATAAAATTTTGTGAGTATCCTGATACTTTATTTTTAATTTATAACAAAATAATGCAGCTATACCTAAACATATAGGTCCACTTAAGTTAAACGCGATTGCTGTACGTAATGTTGTGTTTTCTGTAATATTAAATCCTGCTATTAAAATACCGGGGAGTAATAAAAAAATATAGAATACATATATTATAGATTGCTTATTTATACGTGTAGTTAGTACTCCTATTAAGCAAAAAACAATTACTAAATATTTTGAGGCTTCATATAAAAAACTACCTCCTGTCATCCTTAAAAACACCTCTGCTCCTACAACATAACCACATGCTATTAAAATTTGTAAGGCTCTTTCTTCTGGTTTTGTTTTAATTATTTTAATAATAAAAAACACAGCAATACCTAACAAATATATCTTAGATAATGCTGGTAGCATATATACTAATATTCCTATAAAAATATGCAGTACTATAATTTTTATGTAATTAAATAACTTCAATCTCTGCTTTGTGTTTTTTTAATTAATAATATTAATTAAACTCTTTTAAAAAACCTAAATAACTATCAATAAAGCATTTAGCTCCATAATTTTTATCGATATTATTTTTAAGTTTTATCGATTTATTAATCGCTAACTCTTTGTCTAACAAAGCTTCTTTTATAGCAATAGCTAATTTTTTCGGAGATTTAGCAGGAACCAACCATCCATACTCTCCATTACCTAATACTTCCTTACATTGCCCTACATCTGTACAGACAACAGGTAATCCCATTAACCCATATTCTAGAAGAGAAACTGGTAATCCCTCACTTATAGAACTTAACACTCCTAGATTCGCTTCGCTAAGTATTTCAGAAATCTCGGTTACAGCTCCTAAAAGTTTAACTTCATTATCCAATCTTAAATCTTGAATCATTTTCTCAACTTTATCTACCCAAACAATGTCTTCAAGTGAACCAACTAATAACAATTTAAAATCAACTTTATCTTCTTTTAGTATTGCACATGCTTTTAATAAATTGGGGTGATCCTTTTGATCTCTAATATTAGCTACACAAACTATTATAGAGCCATTATTATTATTATTTGTTTTTATTCGTTTCAATAATGGATAATTACGTATAAATACAATATATTCTTCTTTTACCTTTAAGTTCTTAACATTCCATTTTCTTATTTTTTCATTCACACAAATAACTCCATTTATTAAAAAAGAAAAACGCCTTATTAACTTTCTATCAGAGTCTTTAAGCAAATCACTAAATCCCCAATGATCATGCCAAACAACAGTTGTTTTAGGTAAAAATATTTTAATAATAAGCACCCAATAAATTGAAGTTTGATGTACATGAATTAATGATGGTTTGTGTTTTAGTATTAATTTTAATAATTTAATAAAAGCAATAAAATCTACAGCATTTTTTTTGTCCAAAAAATGTACATTTTTAGTATCTTCTATAAAATTATATAATGGCCCTGTTTTTCTTGTTACAATTAAATGGTTATTTATATTATTAGCATGCAATGTATTGTAAATATTTATGCTCATACGCTCTGATCCACCTACGCTTAGAGAATCTATAACTTGAAATATTTTTAAATCATTACTCATAGTATTAATTATTTCCTTTAGCAATAATAATTATACTTATTCCAAAAATTTTAGAATATACATAAGGATTTAAATTTAATAGTATAGTTTTAATAGGGTATGCCATTTTTTGTAATATTGTTTTATTATTTGATGGTGCTTTTAAAGAGTCTTTAGAAAACTCATAGTCTACAATAGTTAAGCCTGAAAAGGTAATTAGGTTAAGAGCCGAATTAATATCCAAAAAAATTAAATGCCCTGGGTTTTTAATTTTCCTTTTTTGAAGGTTTCTTATATTAACTGATAAACAATTTTCTAAAGGAATATGCATAACTATATGTTTTGCTCTTTCCCCTACATGTGATAAAAATTTAACCGGGTTTTGTATATGCTCAAAAACATCATTTAAGGTAACTAAATCAAACCTCTCATTTGTTTTTGTAAAATCTTCATAACAAAATTCAACCAATTCATCACTTAATTTACTTACATGAGGGGAAACATCAAAACCTTTTACAGTATCCAATGTATTAAATTCTTGTTTTAACTCTTTTCCTAATAATTTTATTATTTTACCTGATCCACACCCAACATCAGCATATGATTTTAACTCTATATTAGTACCTTTTAAGTATCCTATTAGTATACTTTTAATAGCATTTACCTTATATTCACTATCCTCTGCATGTCTGTTTGAGTCTTTAAAATAAGTTCCTTCTGAATACATATCTAATTATTTCTAATTTAAGTAAGTCTAATTTTTTATCAGCTTATAGATTTCACTTTCAAATACATCTAGAGTATAATGCTGTGACCATGCTGCCGCTTTACTTGCTTTATGTTTTAAAGCATCTTCTATACTTAATTCTACAATTATACTATTTATTGCCGATTCTAACTCAGGTTCTATTAAAACCCCTCTATTACCGTAATCTAGCATATATGGTACACACGAGATTTTAGTTACAATTGGTATAACTCCAAAAAACATTGCTTCTGCTATGGCCTTAGGCCAACCTTCTGATTTAGATGGCAATATTGAAAAATGAGCTTCTTTTAAGGCTTTTTTTACAACGTTTTTTTCTTGATTTCCGTGTAACGTAATATATTCATTTAAATTATTAGCTGTTATATAGTCTTGCAATTCTTCTTTTAAAACACCGTCTCCATACATATTTAAATGTACATCCTTCCCTTTAGCAATTATAGCTTCTATAATCTTAATGGTTAATAATGGGCGTTTTCCAACTACTAAACTTCCAACGAAAATAAACTTTAATTTTGAACTATAATCTCGTTCTATTGGTTGCTCTATTTCTGAATTAGTAAATGTTGCTGTAAAAAATGATTTAATATTTTTTGTTTGGTTTTTCCAATCTCCATATACTAACACTTGCATATTTTTTGTTAATAGAGTATTGCTTAACAACCACTTTTGTAGCCTATAACTTTTAGGTTGAATAGTATTTGGATCCCAATTTCCAGCATATTTAGCTGTTTTGGATTTCTTAGGAAATAGTATTTGCACAAAACAGCCTAACAAACCAATATTACCTGGGCATCTTAAATGTATATGGTCTGCGCGTTTACATGCTTTAAAGATAGTCCACAGTATCATAGGCATGTTTAATAATGCCATTATACTATGTTTTATTGATGTAAACTGGATGGCAGGAATAGTTTTTAATTTGATATCTGTGTGTTTATAATCTATCTCTATAGGTGTCGATTTACCAATTATTTTTGGTGCAACAATGGTTACTTTATCTACATATTTTAACCATAAATTCATTTCTCTTACATAGGGTGCATATGCAGCATATGTAGAGCCATTAGGTTTATGTTTAACATGTGATATGATTAAAAAGTTCATCGTTCTATTTTTGGAGTATTAAATAATAAAGACCACCAACCTACAATTCTTCCTAGACTTTCTGTTAATGCTTCTTGTTTAGAATTTGATGTTATTATGTTAGTACTACGAATTGCCGTGAGCAAAAATGCTGTAGCATTCCATTTTAATCGCGCTTTTAATGTTGGTTTCGGATATTTTACACGCCATATATACCATCCATTTCTTAAAATCATTTTTCCATATTTATATTTGTTTGGCCTTCCTGAAACATCATGATAATGTGCTAATTGAGCATTTGTATTGATATAAATATCACCTTGTTTTGATAATCGTAAAGAAAAATCAGCATCTTCATATAAACCATAACCTTCAAAATAGGTTGAGAATGCTAATGTTTTAAATATCTCTTTTTTAAAAGAAGACACTCCCCCCATAAGATGCTCTACTTTATATATTTTCCCTGTTGGAGGTAAAAAACTAATAGAGCGTCCATGCGAAAATGTTGGCAAGTATCCCGGTTCTGCATCTGGTAATAATCCAAATTTACGTCTTAATTTAAAACGTGAAGGTTCATTACGCATCCAATCGTCGTAATAAAAACAAGATTTCCTTTTTTCTTTTGATGCAACACGCCATTCTACCTCATTAGTTATATAACCTCCTACTGCTAATGCTTTCTCATGACTGATATATGTTTCTATTAAATTCTCAAAATAGGTTGCTGTTAAAACTATATCATCATCTAAAAAGCAAACTATTTCTGAGGTTTGAGCAACTTTATTAATACCGTAATTACGTTGTTTGGTTAGACCTCTATCTACATCCTCAACTTTAAAATATTTTAATTTTTTAAATGTATTTTCTTTTAAAACTTGCTCCGTTTCTGCATTTGTAGATCCATCTATAATAAGAATTTCGTTTGGATACAACGTTTGCTTATTTACAGATTTTAACAACTCTAAAAGTGGTTTAGGTCGCATATATGTGCATACAATAAGTGTAAAAGCTTTAGTCATTACTTTGTTTAAATATATTATAAATATTAATAAAGTAAGCTTGCCTTACTAGATGAGTTTTCCATAGCTCTCTATTGCTATTTTGAATCTCTAAAAACTCTTCATTAGTTTTAGATTGATGAAATTCTAAAATCTGCATTTCTAAAGATATTTTTTTTCTTTCCTCTAATATAATACAATGTTTACTCCAATCTATACTATTAGATAATGGTAATTTACAATCTGTATTTAAGATAATGGGTATTCGCCCTACTGCTAATGTTTCGTATAGTCTAACAGAAAAATTGCCAACTCCTCTAATACAAAAGGTATATGCATTATTAAATATGTTTTCATAAAACTCTTGTGTTGTTCGCTGTTTATCTTCTTCTGTTTGCACACCAGCTCTATAGCTATCTCGTAAAATAAAATTAGTTTTTAAACCTTTACTTAGACTAAACTTTGTTAAATATTGCGCTCGTTTTATACTCGACGGGTAAAAAGACTGAGAGTCTGCTAAGAGTTTATTTAATTTTCTCTTGGCCTGATATTTTAGATGATTAACAAACTCTTTTAAATATTTTGCTAACCCAGATTGTGCATGGCCAACAAAACCAATTGTAGGCTGCTCCTCCTTTTGTAATGCATTATATTCTTGCTCCAATTGTGTAGTATATGGATCGTTAATAAATGATGGTATTATAAACGTTTTTTCATCTAATTTGCTTTTAAAACCTCCAAGTCTAAACGTATAACTATTTTTAATATAATTAGTAAAACCAAAATCTCCTCCTGAATAAATCCAAATAGGTTTATGATGTGTTTTAGCTTCTTTTTGTAATGCTAAAAAAGCTGATCTTTCTTTTATAAATTTGGCATAGTCTATAGGAAATATAACAATATCGCAAGATTCTACAGTATCTACCAATTTATAATAATCTGATAAACCTTCATTTTTTAAATAATGAATATCAAACAGTAGCGGAAACACATTCTTTCGATATGTTTCTGTTAGAAAATTAATATTAGTATAAAGTCTAAGCATATTATACTGTTGTCTCTCTAAAAAAGAGGGTATTAAATTTATCTGTATTGTAGCTCTCTATAGGAATCATCTTCTTAGTTTCTACATTGTATCTAATAGGCTTAAAGTTGTAGCTTAATATCTCATTAAAAACGGTATCGTCTGTTATATTAAATTTTGCGCCAGAATTATTAAACTCTAGAAGCAAATATTTTAAAGAGGGCTTGCTTAAAATTGTCGTCGCACCTTTTAAAACATTATATTCATATCCTTCAACATCTATTTTAATACATGTTGGGTTTTCATTTTCTAATATGTCATTTAATGTTCTTACGTCTACTTTTGTTGTTGTGCTACTTTCTTTTAAAGCAACACTATTCATAACCGTTCTATCTGTTGTAAAATTTAACGTTCCTTTTTTATCACCAACTCCACAATTAAGTATTGTTACTTGTTGCTCCAACTTATTTAATGCTATATTTCGTTCTAACTTCTTAATCGTACTTTGTATTGGTTCTATTGCTATAGACTTAGCTTTACATATTCCGCTAGCCAACATTGTATAGTGTCCTAAGTTTGCACCAACATCTACAAACGTATCGTTTTTGCTTAAATGATCTATTATAAACATAGAGTCTTCATAATCCATAAGTTTATAATATATATTACCAACTAAACCTGCATCTCCTTTTTGCGCATAGAACTTTAGGCCTTGTATCCAATTAAACACTTTTGGTTTTTTATTTATCTTTTGAGATGCATTGAATAACAAGTATCTAAAAAGCCCTTTTAAAGGAGCCTTTTTAGTCAGCGGATGTTTTTTTATTGCATTATAACGTAATGCGATTCTTTTTATGCTTTTACTTAGTTTCATGTTTCAATTGTATATTATTTGCCCATTTAACACTTGCATCCCACTGGGTTTTCATGTCTTTAATGTAAGCCCATGGATTCTTTTTTTTCTGATTTTTATAATGCTTAATAAATAAAACATATTTGTAGCCGTTACGCTGAAAGCTATTAAAGTGTTTTTTAAGAAATAACATAACTGTTGGCGATGGTTTTGGTTGTATTACCTCATCTTCCCAATCTTTTTTTATTTTTGTTCTAAAGCCTCCTATTGGTGCTTTTAAATGGTTTATTTTAATATCTGGTGTGAAAATAACGTCGGTTCCTTGATGACGAATCTGCATTCCGAAATCGGCATCTTCTCCAAATCCAAACTCGTAAGCCATATCAAACTTTATATTTTTAAGTAATGCTGCATTAACAATACTGGTTCCTGACCCAAAAATATCTGTTTGAATTGTTAAAAAATAGGATTGTTTATCGTTAGGTTGCAAACACAATAAGTTGAGTGCATTGTTACCGTATTTATCTAATGTGTTAAATACATTTTCTATTAAATTGCTATTAAAACGAATATCATCATCGGCAAAAAACACCCAATCACTTTCTACTAAATCTATAGCTATATTTCTTGCATTACAAGCTCCTGTTTGGTGCGTAAAATGGTGTTTAATATTAAAAGGCCAATCTTCTGTTTTTATATATTGTAATTCTGTTTTGGTTGTTATATCTGGATTTTGCTCTACTATAATAACATGTTTTGGTTTTATGCTCTGTTCTGCTAAATCTTTTAATACATCGTACAAACACGCTGCTCTTCCTAGAGTGGGTATTATTACATCTAAGTTTCTGTGTATAGGTAATTGTGTATTGGAGGCTATTTGAATTTGGGTTAGGTCCGTTACTGATTGTACTGTTTTTACAAACAGGCTTCTAAAAAAAGAAAGTAAAGGCCACTTATTTTCAAAACAGATAAAACACGCTAATAAATTTAAACTCCATGATAGTTTATAGTGTTGTTTCACAAATTTAAATAGCTCGTACCTTGATGCTGTTTTTCCTTTAACTTCTACTTTATTTATTGTTTTGATTAGTGCTGGTTCTGAATAACAAAATAGTCCTTTTGGCATCGCGCGTTTGGCTAGACTAGTTAAAAATAATTCGAAGTTAGATGTTTTTAAATTATGATTTTTAATGGTATTCAATATAGTAGCATAACATCCTCCTACATCACTACTCATTAACCACGTAGGAAATGATACTTTAGAATTTACATTTGTATAAGGTTTATGCTCTACATAACCAATTTGTTGTGCTACTTTATAGTTTTGATTTACCGAAAACGAAGCCATTATTCGTTTATGATGAAAAATATTAATGTAAGCTTCGCTATTTAGTAATGCTTCATATTCATGATGTACCCAAATTATAAGTTCTTTGGGATACGCACTAGCCACGTCTAACAACACACGACTTATTGTGTTATTAGTGTGGTAGTCTATTGTAGTTGCTGTTTCTTTAGAATACAGCTTGACTATAGTATGGTTATCATGAACTAAAATTATCATTTTATAATTGAATTATAGTAGGCTATATTTTGTTCTGCGTTATGTTCTATATTAAATGTTGTTTCCACTTTTTGTCGTGCTGCTTTTCCTATTTCTAAACATAATGTTTCGTTGTTTAAAAGGTTTAAAAGACGATCTGCATATTCATTTATTTTAGTAGGGTGTACTAAATAACCACTTATACCATCGTCTATAAGTTCTTGTGCCCAACCGATACTTGTATTAACTACTGTTTTTTGTAATGCCATAGATTCTATGGTTACCATTCCTAGGGTTTCTGCAAAGGAAGGAAATGTACAAACCTGCGCATTTTTAATATGTTCTTTAACTTCAGAATACGGTATTTTTCCTAAATACTTGGCTTGTTTTTTTGCTTGTTCAGAAAAGCTTTGTTCTACTAATGCATAAGTAGATTTACTTCCTGTTTTAATATCGGGTGCATCTCCGCCTATTAAAATTAATTGCGCTTCTGGTTGTTGTTCTACAACTTTATTAAAAATTTCTGCTAATTCTAAAACACCTTTTTTTCTAATTATTGTGCCTATATATAGTATTGTATTCTTATTAAAGGTGTTAGGTGTTTCGTTTACAAAATGTTCTAATTGAAGTCCGTAGTGTATGGTTTTTATTTTGTTTTTATCTAGATTAAATATTTTCTGAGTTTCAACTCCTGCATAAGTTGTTGGTGCTATATAGGCTGTTGCCATTTTAAGCGCTTTCCTCTCGAATATAAAATTCTTGATTTTCTGTTTACGTCCATCCAGTTTACAAAAGTAAGCATCACTTCCATGAAATCGTATAACCAAAGGCACTGTAAAACGCATTAAAGCTGTAATTCCCGTCCAATCAGGAGCTTCTAAAAGATCTATATTTTTTTCTTTTACTATTGTATTTACATAATTCTGAATTAGCATACGGTATCTATACCATGTAAACATCTTATAACTTTTTTTAGCTATTAAATGAATTTCCACACCGTTTTCTACAACAACTGCATTTTCTTTTTGATGATATACAAATACTGTAACCTCAACTCCTTTTTTTACTAAAGTAACTGCCAAATTTTTAATACTAGTGGCAATGCCTGCTGCATGAGAGACTTTAGGATGGGGATATTCTGATGTTATAAAACCTACTTTCATTGTTCTAAGATTCTTTGCGTTGCGTAATATAGATTTTTTGTAAATACTCTAGCGCCTTTATTGTTTAAATGTCCGTAATTGTAAAATAACGAATCATTATAACCTTTAGTAACATCTAATAAATCTGGGACTTTATTTTTCAGCTTATCTATATAATCTCTATTTTTTACCGTACTACTATATGGTGAAATAAAAAGTACTAGCTCTATATTGTTTGTTTTACATAGTACTCTTATTTCTTTTAAAATAGCATTCTCTTTTGTAATCTCTTTTGGTAGTGACCCGCTTTGAGATGGACGACTTCCGTACTTTGGAATGTATCCTACACTTGGATCTATTTTCGGTGCCTTATTTATAAATGAAAAGAATAATTCTCTAAACCCAATTTTAGGATCATTAATAGCATATCTGTAAAATGGTACATAATAGAGTGTATTAAAGTTTTCGAAATAACGCTTGGTATGTTCTTTTATAATTGTATTTCTTATAAATGGCATTGCTGAAGCTGTACCTAATGCTGTTGGATATTCTCTTTCAAAATTATCATCTACTTGAAGGTAAACGGAGTTGACTTGATTGTTTTGAATTAAGAGTTTTAGTTGTAAAAAGTTATCGTTTAATCCAGCACCTAATACACCTAGATTAATTGTTTTTTTAAGTGAAAGACTATCGAATAATTTAGTATCTACATGATTTGCAACTCTAGAAGAGCCTAGAAATACAATATCGAACGTTTCGTTTTCAGTATTTAAAATATATTGTAATTTATTTCTTGGAGCACTGTTTCGGTACACTGCCGTATACACTATATCACATACCACAACTAAGACTATAATTAGCAGTAATAATTTAAGTGTATTTTGTATAAATCGCTTCATATTTAAAATTGGAAATAAATAAAGTCGTTTATACTTGAATAATTTCCTAAAGTGATTATTCCTATGATAACACCTACCAGTTTAACGTATCTAAACTTATTGAAAAAAGGGTGCTCTTTTGTTCTTGAATGCCATTCTATTATTAAAAATAGAAGTATTAAAAGTGCTAACTCTGGAGCATAGCGTTCTATAGAAAGGTATTGAATACCGCCTTCTAAAGAAAAAGAAAACAATCTCTTTAAATACAAGAGCGCTTCTGTAACACTATTTGCTCTAAAAAATACCCAACTTAATGTTGTTAATAGAAACGTACTTAACATAGCTGCAAGTTCTTTAAAACTTGGGAAAATTCTGTTTTCTGCGACGTCGTTTAAATACCTTCTATTTTTCTGTCTTAATAATAAGGGTAAAAAATAAAGAGCATTTAATCCTCCCCATATAATGAACGTCCAATTTGCACCATGCCAAAAGCCACTTACTAGAAATATTATAAATACATTTCTAACATTAAACCATTTTGAACCTCTACTTCCTCCTAATGGAATATATAAATAGTCTCTAAACCATGTGGATAACGAAATGTGCCATCGTCTCCAAAACTCTGCTATATCTCTTGAAAAATAAGGGTATTTAAAATTACGCATTAAATCCACTCCAAATAGTCTTGATGTTCCTATAGCTATATCCGAATAACCACTAAAATCTCCATAAATTTGAAATGCAAAAAATATTGCTCCTAAAAACAAACTTAGAGAGTTCATACTTTCGTATTTTGAAAATATATCATTTGCATAATTAGCACAGGTATCGGCAATGACTATTTTTTTAAATAGTCCCCAAACAATCAAGTACAAACCTTCTTTTGCTTGATTATAATTAAAGTTTCTTTTCTTGTAAAACTGTGGTAATAATTGTGTGGCGCGTTCTATTGGCCCTGCAACAAGTTGAGGAAAAAAACTAACAAATACTGAAAATGCTACAAAGTTATTAGTAGGTTCTAATTTTCTTCTATAAACATCTATTGTATAACTTAAGGTTTGAAAGGTATAAAAACTGATGCCTACTGGTAATATAATATTTAAGCTATTGTTTTGTATCTCTTTTCCGAAAAACGAAAATGCTGTAGTAAAATTATCTATAAAAAAATTATAGTATTTAAAAACGCCTAGTACTCCCAAATTAATAAGAACGCTTATTAATAATAACATTTTCCGCTCTTTATCTCTATTTTCTTTAGATAATGCTATTCCTAAACTATAATCTACTATAGTACTAAATAGTATTAATACTAAAAAACGCCAATCCCACCAACCATAGAAAATATAACTTGCAATTACTAGCAGTATGTTTTGATACTTAGCACTCTCTTTTGCTACAAACCAATATAGCACAAAAACTATAGGTAAGAATATTGCAAAATCTAAAGAGTTGAAAAGCATGTATTATTATTTAGTAAACGTATTAATCTAGTTTAAAATACCGTCTATTGTTTTCCATATCGTTTCCGAAGCTTTTGTTGGTGTTTTTCCTGCTACGGTTTCAAACCATTTTAAACCGTCTTCTACATTAGAGGTTTTTCCTTTTAAAATAGCATCGACTAGACCTTCTAAATCCTTTTTATCGGTACAGAATACGGCTGCTTCTTTACTTGGCATCGATCTAAAGTGTACGTATTTATAATTTTGTCCGATATCTCTAATTCCTTTTTTTAATTGTGGTTGTTCATAATTATAATAAATACAGGCTTTATTATGTGCTACAAAATCGAAAACAGTAGAAGAACAGACATTAGTAACAAATTCGCTATGTTCGCAAACGTTATATAACATTTTAAAATCCTCTTTTGCTGGTAATACTTGATTCCACATATCTCCTACTTGTTTCCAAATAGGGTCTATAACAGTTATAATATCTTTATTAGCTTCTATTACAGCATTATATCTTGATGTAAAATCTACTGGGCACTTTCTATAAATAATACCTAGATTTTCACCTTTAGCATTTAAGTTTCTTACAGCATTAGCTAAATCTTCTAAATAATACTGATCTAATGGAGAAGTGGTTTCATCATCTCCAGAATAACAGATGTATTTTTTGTTTTCCTTCAGATTATTTTCTTTAAAAAATTCTGATCTGGATTGTTTTAAACTCGTATCAAAATGTGGTTCAAACTGTGGAGTTCCTGTTACAAAAACTTGTTCAGATTTTACAAAAGGATAGTATTTTAATACTTCTTGCTTCATTAAATCGCTCCATACAAAATAATAATCGGTTTCTACTACTTGCATAGCTTTAGGAACATTATCCCATGAATACACAAATGCTGCTGTGGGTATACCTAAATCTTTTGCTGCTAATAAAGCACTAATAGATTGTGTTGATCGTTGTGTTGTACAAAACACTATATCTGGTTTGTGCTCTTGCAATTGCGCTTTACAATATTTGTATTTGCTTGTAGATCGTTCTAAATTGTTTATCCTTTTTCTAAGTTTAACGATTCCTTCTTCAGAAGAATATATACCTATAAGCAATTTTGTGTAAAAACTTTTAAGTTTATTTTTTATGCCCTTATAATTAAACGGAAATTTATAGGTTGGATATACTGGATCATTAAATTTATCTCTAGATACATTTAATTCTGCTCGTTTTCTAGCTCTAGTATAAATTGGTAACAATTTATGAGCTGTATGATCTTCTATTTTTACCTCGTTAAATCCTAAATTGTCTTTTAATGAAAATATAGTGTTATTCCAGTAATGAATATCGAATCCCATTTGTTCTCCAATATCTTTAAATTCTGTAAAGGCGAAATTCCTTAATCCTACTCCATCTGGAAAGAAAACAAATACTTTTTTCTTCATTTAATTTTTAATTTTTGAATGGACATACTTTCATTAATCCATCACATAATTCTGAAATTATATTTTCTTTTGGCAGAACATCTTTTCCTTTAAAAGCATTTTCGAGAGTTTCTATATTCATTTTTAAGTCTATAATTTCTGACTGATATGGTGTTAATTTTACAGATTCGAAATAATCTTGGTATTTTATATCGTCTCCAAAGACATTATCGGAAAACTTTTGCCATACTGCTGGAATACCATAAGCATGAGAGACAATGACACCGTGCAATGAAGATGAGACAATTTTTTCGCATTTTAAAAACTGATTCGTTGTGTCTTCAATTGTATTAGTCATTAAATTAATTAGTAATACCGAATCGTCATTTTTATACCATGCTTCTACTTTCTCGAAGTCATTGTAGTGTGGTATAACCCCCACTTTATATTCTTTTTCTATTTTAGGATTATAATATCTTGGTAGTAACAATGCTGGGTCTCCGTAAACTTCTGGCACATCGTGTCCTTGACTTATTAAATAAGCTCTTGTTTGTGGGCCTCTTACTGCTAAAAACTTAGCTTTTTTTATAGTGTACTTTTTAGCAATTATACCACTTCCCCAAACAATACATTTATCATTTACGTTAGTTAATATACTCCCAATAGTAACATAAATTGGACTAAATATATTTTTTAAAGAAAATGCAGAGGGCTTTGACCAAATAACCTTTTTATTAGCTATTTTTTCTACTAAGTATTTACCTAGTAAATCTCCATAATTTTCCTTGGTTTTTCCTTGAAGTTTAATCTCGTTCCACCAAAACAGTCTAATACTTTTAAATTGAGACATTTCTATCCTTTTTGGTTTTTCAATTTATCTCGCTGTACTTGCTCGATTGGTAAAATATCCTGACTTTTAAATGCTAATGCTTGATGTACTGCATTTACATCTCTAGATAGTTTACGCAAACCCATTGGTTCTAACGAAGCCGCATGATCTGTTCCTTTCCAAGTACGATCTATTGTATAATGTCTTTCTATTATATTAGCTCCTAATGTGTAAGCTGCAACATCTACGGCTATACCTAAGTGATGTCCTGAAAAACCTATATGTTTTACATCATCTTTATATTTATCTATTAATAAATTTATATCTAATAAACATACGTCTTGAAATGGTACTGGATAACCTGACGTACAATTATATAATACCAAGTCTTTATTTCTATTATGTTTTTTGAATAGATTTACAAGATCTTCAATTTCATCTTTAGTGGTCATTCCTGTCGAAATATGAAGTTCTCCTTTATAGTTTTCACATAACCATTCTAGCATAGCTACATTGTTGTTACATGCCGATGGTATTTTTATAAACTCAGGGTTTAATGATGCTATTTCTTTTGCTGATGTCACATCCCAAACCGATGTTGAATAGGTTAGCCCAATCTCTTCGCAATAGTCTTTTAATTCTCTATGTTGTTCTACATCGAATTCTAAAAACTCTCTGTGTGCTCCGTAAGTATCTCCATAAGAGTTTACAGGATTTGGATGTGGCTGATTGTATTGTTCTTCTGTTAGTAATTCTTTATTATGCCTTTTCTGAAATTTTACAGCATCGACATTACAGAATATTTTAGCTACTTTTATTAGTTCTTTAGCTATTGACATTTCGCCTTTATGATTGCATCCAATCTCGGCTATTATATAAGGTTTTTTATACGCTTCCATTTCTATCTTCTTTGTGAAATTAAAATCTTTTATTGTAGTTCATTATAAATTGACAGGCTTCTCTAATAGCTCCTGCTCCAGAATTTTTAGACAACACTATGTCTGCATTCTTTTTTACTATATCTGTTGCGTTATTTGGTGCTAACGACCAACCAACGCTGCATATATTTGTTAAATCGTTTACATCATCCCCTAGATAGGCGAAGTTGTTTATACATAAATTATTTTCTTGTATTATATTTTGAAGCAAACTGTACTTATCCTTAACACCTAAGTACACATTTTTAAGTTTCAACTTCTGCATACGTTTGGCTACCAACTCAGATTGTTCTGAAGTCATAACCATAACTTCTACATTAAATTGACGCAAAATTTCTAATCCCATACCATCTCTCATATCGAATTTTTTGGTATGCTCTCCATCTTTTGTATAAGTTATTGTTCCATCAGTAAATACGCCATCTACATCTAAAACAACATGAGTAATTTTTTTAGATTTTTTTGCTCTTATTTGGCGCTCTATTAATAATTGTTCTACAGCTATCCAATCGTTTTCCGAATCTATTTCTTGTAACGTTTCTTCTGGCATTTTTACAACGGCAACTTTATGTCCTAATCTATTTTTTGTTTGTCGTAATGCGTTTTTTGTTATTGTATATACTGCACCATTTTCTACTAGTAAACCTTCAAAATCTTGACGCCTTGGTCTTGCTTGTGGATTATAATTAATTGGTGTACCATCTGCATTCCATAAAAAACGATGTGTATTTACAACTGTTAATGCAGAATCATACTCGTTGTCTAATTTACTTAAGCAAGTATTTATATCCTCTCTTTTTGTAAACGGAGATGTGGCTTGTAATAAGCAAAAAACATCAAAATCGTAATTTATTTTATTACAAAACTCTAACATTGCTAATTCTGTAGACGCTACATCACTTGCACTTTCTTCACTTCTTAACAATGCTTTTACTTTATTAGTCCAATGGTATTCTTTGGCTATGAAATCTATAATCTCTTGATCGTCTGTGTAAACATATACCTCATCGAGATTAGAAAACAATGCTTCTCCCAGCACCCAAGTGTATAATGGTCTTCCTACCATTTTACGTTTGTTTTTATTAGGAATTCCTTTGGAGCCTTTTCGTAGTGGGATAAAGCCTATTTTTTTCATTTAAGTAAAGTCGTCAGTTATCTAATAATTCTGCTAAAATACATTTTTTAGCGATGAAACAACTAAAAAACAGGATAAAAGGTGATCTCGACTGTTTTTTTATTTAAATCTGATATTCAAAGTTTTGTTGTTATAATTTTAATTTAATCGGTGATACTATTATAAGCTTTTAAAACCTGAGTTTTTATATGCTCTATTTCGTATTTCGGCTTTATTTCAGTTTGATTTATATGAAAGGCCTCCAATATTAACTCTTTATCTGAAAGCCCTTTAAAAATGATGTTTTTTATATGTGTAATATCATTACAATCTGAAATTAACAATCCGTTTTTACCATCTATAATAACATCTTCTGAAGCTCCTCCAGGATTCGACTGTATTGGAAAAGAGCCCTGAGCTACTGCTTCTAGTAATGTATTAGGCATCCCGTCTGAGTTACTGTTTCCTATATACAATAATGCCTTTCCCATTAATTCTAATATTTTACTGTGCGGTAAAAATTGTTTTATAGAAAAGACTTCTAAATCAATATCATCTAATGTGTTAGTTTCGTTTGTATAAGTTATAACCTCATCGCTTGCTCCAAATACAATAATTTTAAATGGTGTTAAGTGTTCTTTTAATTCAGCTAAAGCTTTTAATACTTCTATACAGCGACCGGAACGACCTTGATAACCTTTCACTAATATAATCTTTCGTTCTATTGCAGGTGTTGTAATATATGTGTTGTAATTACTATAATCGAATCCGCCGCCACCAGGAAATGTTCCTAATACTGTACCAGAAAAGCCTAAATCTTTTGCTATACCAACATCTCGTTTACAATCTGTTATTAAATAATTTACTCTTGGTAGCACTTTTAGAATGTCACTTTTATATTCTGGAATATTTTTATAGTAATATAAATCGCTTCCCCATGACGAATAGATCCACTTTATAGTATTATAGTTTCGCATCACCTTTAATATGGGAGCACATGCTATGTATAATACAAAACTGTGTACTACATCGGGCTTAACTTTAAGTAAAATGTCTTCGAAAGTTTTAGCGGTATCGTTTTCTATAACTTTCCCTAGTTTTTTATATACTTTTGGGAATCGTTTTTTCACAAAATATCTCCCTTTTAAATTAGGGGATTTTAGTTTCCAACCATTATATTTTTTTACCCAAGGAAGGCGTTCGGTTGGACTACCATCCAAAATATCAAACCAATGTACCTCGTGTCCTGCATGTTCTAATTGCTCAGTCCATCTAAAAAAGTGAAGTGATGGCATGGATACTAAAAGTATTTTCATCTGTTAAATTTTATTACTTTAAATAAGCACGATATCATTCGCTTTTAAACATTTACATGTGCATTAGCGTTTAATTATTCTGGCTCATTTTAAAATTAAAATACTAAGGTTAAAACAATTTTTCCTTTTTGTCTGTTAAATTTATAGTTATAGGGTATGTTCCTGTATGCATTAATTATCGTTTCTAATAATAGATTATTTACAATTTCCATGTTTAGGTAATTGAAATGTTTTTTATTTAGTTTTTGTTTTACTTTTTGAATAATTTTCTGCTTTTTATCTACATCTGTTATTTCAATTCTTACAGTTTCATCTTTATAATTTTTAAATTGTGATATTAAGGCTGTAATATAAAAATCTACTGGTTTTATTTTAAGTGTTAAACTTGGTTCTAAATCTAACTTTGCATAGTCTTCTTTTACAGGCAACTTACCCCAATCTGTATTTAAGTTAACTTTGGTTCGTTTGGTTTTCTCGGTAACAGTCATGTAATTACTATTAGCACGTTCTAATGTAGAATGAAATGGTGCTGTACTGTCTTTACTTCTGTAGGCCTTGGCATGCCATTGGTGTTTTACCAATACGGCTTTGTCATAAAAGGTTAAATTTAGCCCTAAGTTTTGCATTCTTATATGAATGTCGGTATCTTCTGCTCCCCATCCATGATAAAACTCATCGTAACCATTTACAGATTTTAAAGTTTCTGTTGGAAATAATGTTGTCCCTGTAACCTCTAAACCTCCAAGAAAATCAATATCGAAAGCTTCAAACTCTTGTTTTAGTAATGATTCTTGTTCAGATAAAAATCCGTATTGAAAATAAACTACATTTTCTGAAGCTAAATCGGAGGCTATCGTTATAAAATTTGGATGAAATATTAAATCGATATCACCAACCATAAAATAAGGGGTTTCTGTCTGCTTCAAAGCAATATTTATGGCTCTACATTTGCTCCATAATTGCCCGCTTACAGGGCAACTTATAAGCGTAATAAAATCGTAATTACCCGCAACTTCTTTAATACCTTCTACTAATTCTGCATTGCTCCCATAATCTACTAAAACAACTTTAAAGTCCTTATTGGTTTGTGCTTTCAAAGAATCTAGGCAGTTTTTAACAATCCGTAATTCTCTATTTCTATATGTTAATACTATTGTTATCAAATAATTTTATGTTATTTTTTGTTTTAAAACTCCTATTCCTATAGGAGTTAATATTAATTTTAAAATTACAGATAATGTAATTTTCTTTCTAAATGTTTTTAAATCACAATTTTTAAACGTTTCGACAATTAGTAATGGCTTTAATAATTTTAAAGCATTTTTATAGTTTTTACTTACAAAAGCTTTATTTATAAGCCCTTTGTTTGTATTACAAATTATTGTCCCCAATAATTTTTTTTCTAAATTATTCCTTTTAACAAAGTTTACTCTACATTGATATGTATCTAATAACGCAAAAATATATTTATCTATATTTTTTGGGTAACTAGCGCTACCGTCTGCAACTCTATACACAGTTGTTACATCTTCTAAAAAATATATTTGTGACTGATATGCTGTCTCTAAAAGTATTCTTGTATCTCCTATTATTACATTACTTAATAATTCCTCTCTCATAGTATTTATGACCTTATTTAGTACACTTGTTCTAAACAAAGTTGTAGGAAACTCAATAAACTTACTTTCTAGCATTTTAATTATAGAATCTTCTTTATTTTTTGCGAACCTTGAAGGAATATCTAAATATTTATCTTCATTTTGATAATAAAATTTAACACCAGTATATACTACACCTATATCTTTGTTTTCTTCTAGTATTGATACTTGTTTTTGTAACTTATCCTTATCAATCCAGTAATCATCTCCTTCACACATTGCAATATACTCTCCCGTACACTGATTTAATGCAAATAAGAAATTTGGCATTATACCTATATTTTCCTTATGATTTATATAGTTTATATATTCACTTTTTGGGTGTTCTTCTATAATATCTTTAATTATAGTATTTGTTTTATCTGGCGAACAATCATTAGCAATTACTAGTTCTATTTGAAAGTTAGTTTCTTGCATTAATACGCCATAGATTGCTTCACGAATATAATTTTCGTGACCATAAGTTATCATACATACAGAGACCTTTTTCATATTTATTTTATAATTCTCCCAGGCACACCTACAATAGTTGCATCATCAGGAACATTTTTTAACACTAAAGTTCCTGCTCCTACTACTACATTTTTTCCTATAGTAACATCGGGAATTATGATAGCATTTGTTCCAATACTTGAAAAATCTCCAATTGTACATCGTCCAGAAATGTTTGTATTGGGAGAGACTTCTACAAAATCACCAATAATACAATCATGACCTATAGTTGTGTTTAAGTTAATTAAACACCCTTTCCCCAATGTTATACTGTTTGTTAAGATACAACCAGACATAATTGAAGTGCCATCACCTATAACAACATCAAAATTACCTGTCTCCGTTTTTTTTGCAATTACTGTTTTTGGTTCACCTCCAAGATCAACAAATATATTATACATCTTTTCTCTATTTCTAGGAATACCTAATCCCAGAACAAAAGTTTTATCATTCGTTTTAGAAAAATAATCCTTTACTGCTTCAAAAGTTTTTAATATTATAAAACGTCCAAATAGTTTTTCTGGTAGATTTTCACTTACATTATCAAAAAAGAGTATTTTTTCATCTGGTAAGTTCATATCTACTGATAATATTTGCAAAATCTCTTTTGCAAAACCTTTTGCTCCTACTATAATCATGATAAATTATTAACTACCGTTGTTGTTATCAATTTTAATTCTTCTTCAGACAACCCTACATACAAAGGCAAACACATAACTCTATTAGCTATAGATTCAGATACTGGCATATTTTGATTATTTGTAATAAATGTTAATTTATTTAATGAAGGGTAAAAATAACGTCTTGCATATATTTCTTCCTTTTTTAAAGCGTCTTCTACTTTTAATAAAGTCTCTTCTGTATTAAATATTACAGGGTAATAGCTATAATTCCAGTTAGTTTCCTCTCTTAACTTTAAAGTTTTTAAATTTAATCCTTTAAAATATGTATTATATATATCTACAATTTTTTTTCTTTCATTAATTACAAAATCCATTTCTGGCAACATCGCTAGCCCCATGGCTGCCTGTAATTCACTCATTTTAGCATTTATTCCTAATCCATGAAATTCTAATGATCCATTATGCCCGAAATTATGACTATAAAATAATTTATGATATACATCTTTATCATTACAAAACATGGCTCCCCCTTCAGCAGTATGAAACAATTTAGTAGCATGAAAACTACAGGTACTCACATCGCCATAATTAAATATAGATTGTCCTTTATAATCTACTAAAAAACAATGTGCTGCATCATAAATTACTTTTAAACCATGCTTTTTTGCAATTTGCTCGATAACTACTACATTACACGGGTTACCGTATACATGTGTTGCTAAAATTGCAGTTGTTTCACTTGTAATTGCTGCCTCTATTTTGGTTTCATCAATTGTTAAATATTCTTTATGAATATCAACAAAAACAGGAGTACAGTTTTCCCAAACGATAGAAGATGTTGTTGCTACATATGAAAAAGGTGTCGTTATTATTTCTCCTTGTTTCCCAAATAACTTTAGTGCTATTTGTATTGGTAACGTTCCATTATTAGTTAAAATAACTTCAGAAGATTTTAATTTTTCTTTCACCTTTTTTTCTAAATCCAATACAAGTTGCCCTCTATTAGTAAGCCAAGCACAATCCCATAGTTTATTTAGGTAATTGTTGTAGACTTCTTGTGAAGGCAAATGTGTTTTAGTTACAAAAATTTTACTCACTATGACTTGTATTAGATTTATTATATTTTTGAAAAACGCTTGAACTTTTTGTCTCCTCTTCTCATAGGTTTAAACATGTAATATACAATTTTGAATTCTTTTTAACTTTATTAAAAAAACTGAAGTTAGCGTTTTTATCATTATTTAAAAGAAACTTTAATTAAGTTCTCTGCATTTTGCCATTTTCTTTCTGCTATACAGGAGCTTAAAATCACTAATACAGACTTTACAACTGGTGCATTTGTTCTAAGATATGTTAACACAATTTCTATCAAATTATTTTATTTATCAATTAGTTTATATCTTTTATCAATTAAAACAAAGGATTAAACACTTCTTTATAGGAGCTACTAAATTTTTTGTTTCTTAATTTTTCTATTAAAAGTTCTATTTTCATTACAAAATCATCATCTTTTTGTTCTAAATAACTAACTAAATCACTTTCTAGGTATTGACTAAACATTTCTTTTCCTACTTCATTAATTAACAAAGTCGGAACTCCTAATTGGTAGGCTTCTATTAAGCAACCTGAATAATTTGTTATATGTAACAATGCAGATGTTAACACTTCTGGTAGTGGTTTATTAAAAGCATCTTGAATGCTGATTTTTTCTTTAATTTGGTTTCTTCTTAAAAAATCATCTAATTCATTCAAATTTAAGTTATTTCTAGGGTGTAATCTCAAGATCCAATGTAATTTGGATCTTTTAATTAATGTAACTATTTTTTTTGTTAGTAATGCTTCTATTGAAAACGGTGTTGTTTGCAAACTATAAATGATTGTATTTTTCTGTGTTTTATTGGATCTATTTGACATCCAATAGGCTAAATAAGGTTGTCCAACCACTTTAGATTTTATAACTTTTGTTTTACCCGCCCATGCATCAATACTATCTTTCGATACTTTGTCCCAATGCCAGAATTCTACAGGCATTGTATTATAACCGCTCTCAGGAACTTTATTCCAGCTTGAAAAAGCCATATGCACATTGGTTTGAGGACCATGCTGAAAATCTATAGTTTTAATATTTAATGAATTAGCCGAGATTAAAGCTGCATACAAATCATCATATCCATAATATCCTAAAAAAATTACTTTAGAAGGTTTTACATACTTATACATTTTTTTAAAGAAAGCTTGGCTAATATTAACTTTATGACTCCATTTGATAATTTCAGTCTCTGAAATTTTTAATAAGTCTAACTTTAAGTTATAGTTACTTAAATCTTCATAAAACAAACTAAAGTCTTTAAGGTTTAATTCAGTTTTTTTCTTTTTAAACTTATCAGAAAACTTTTTTAATGTTTTATAATAGTTTAAATACTTATTTAATGGTATTACACTCTTTTCATTATAAATAGGATTATCTATTCTTTGGTATTCGACTGTATAAATATCATCTTGCAGATTATGATATTCAACCATAGTATCATAAAACCTATTAAAGAACATTCCATTATGAAATATTCTATGAAAATGTGAACCAAAAAAAATAATTTTTTTTTGGTTCAATCTAGAAAAAAATAACAGTAAACTAAATTGAGCTTTAAACACTAAAACTGCTTTTTTAAAAACACGAATTATAGTATTATTATTTTTTTTTGAATTCTTAATATTATTCTTGATTTTAAATGATTTGTTATTCATTAAAATCAACATATGAATATATAATTTTATACGTATGTAAGGCCAAATATAAATTCCATTTACAATCCAAGTATCAACAGGATACTTTTGTTCTAAATTTAAAATTATTTCTCTTATATTTTGTTGTGTATACATTAAAATAAAATCTCCTTTTTATGAAGTGATTTAAAAAATTTTAACTTGCTTTATAACTACTAGAGACTTTTACGACAAATCTTTTATTATATTATTTCTCCATCTTGATGTAACTCCCACTCACCATCCAGATAGGTTATAATATTAACACCTAAAGGGACTCTTCCTGTTCCATAAATATCATTTTCTAAAACAGAAAAAGACATGCATTCTTCTAGTATTTCTAGAGTATCGTTATTTTCACCCAACTGTAATGTTAAAAAATAATTATTGGGCATTAATCTAAAATCTGGTATCAGAACTTGCATTTCAAAATCATTCGCTACAGAAAAAACCCTGTTAGTCATTTCATTGGATCTTAATATTGCAACTTTGACCCCACTCATTGCTTTAATAATAATAGTGACTCTAACTCTTTGCATTTCCATCAAATTACTAACACTTACCCTTATTGTAAGTGGTTCTCCCATTAATACACTACTAGAATGTTGCCCCTTTTTATTTATTATTTCAACTTTACTTATATGTGCATATTTATCTTTTTTATCAAAATTAAGAACGCCTTCATTTACCGAGCCATTATTTTCTAGATAATAATTTACGGCTTCTTCAGATTCTCCTTCAAAAGCTACCTTTCCGTTTTCTAATACAATACCTCTTGTACATAATCTTTTTACTGCTGCCATATTATGACTAACAAATAAAACAGTACGCCCTTCACTTTTAGAGATATCTTGCATTTTCCCAATGGCTTTTTTTTGAAACTCTACATCCCCTACAGCTAACACCTCATCTATTACTAAAATCTCAGGTTCTAAAAAAGCAGCAACAGCAAAAGCTAAACGTACTGTCATTCCTGACGAATATCTTTTAACAGGTGTATCTATATAACGTTCGCAACCTGAAAACGCTATAATTTCATCTATCTTCGAGCGTATTTCTTTCTTAGTCATTCCTAAAATAGCTCCATTTAAAAACACATTTTCTCTTCCTGTCATTTCTGCGTGAAACCCTGTTCCAACCTCTAATAAAGATGCTATGCGTCCCTTTGTTTTTATTTCTCCTTTGGAGGGACCAGTTACTTTAGATAAAATTTTTAAAAGTGTTGATTTTCCTGCTCCATTTTTACCAATAATTCCAAGCACCTCTCCTTTTTTAACTTCAAAGTTAATATCCTGTAACGCCCATACATAATCCGATTTTCCTTTTACACTTCGATCATTACTCTCTCCTATTTTTAAATAAGGATCTCCTTTACCTCTTAATTTGCTCCACCAACGATTTAAATCATGACTAATAGTACCAGTACCAACTATACCTAATCGGTACTGTTTAGAAATATTCTCTACTTTTAAAATAATATCACTCATATTTAAACAGTATCTATAAAACTTTTTTCTGTTCTATTAAAAATAACTAATCCTACTAAAGCAATAACCGCACTTATAATTGTTGTAATTATAATCCTATTTAGAGACAATTCCCCTTGAGAAAAGAAAACATATCTAAAAGTTTCTACCACTCCTGCCAATGGATTATTTTCAATTAAAGGATTAATAATAGTAGAAGTCTTTGGGAAATTATTTGAAATTTTATCAATGGCTATATCTATAGGATACATTACAGCCGATATATACATTAACAGCTGTACTCCAAAACTCACTAAAAATGTTAAATCTCTATATTTTGTTGTCATAGAAGAAATAACCATCCCCAGTCCTAACCCAAGTAACCCCATTAAAACTACCAAAACAGGAAACAACCATATACTGCTAATATCTATTGTTCCAGATTGACCACTGGAACTAAAATAAATATAAAAACCAATAAATATTAAAAACTGTATTCCAAATTTTAATAATGCAGAAGTTACCGTTGTTAAAGGCATAATTACTCTTGGAAAATAGACTTTACTAAAAATGTTTTGGTTCTTTTTAAACGAATCACTCGTACCCTTTAAACATTCTGCAAAATAATTCCATATAGTAATTCCTGCTAAATTAAATAAAAATGGATGTACATCATTTCCAATCTCTATACTCGCAATGCCATTAAAAATAATAGTAAAAATAACAGAAGTGATAAGAGGTTGTACAATATACCATATTGGACCTAAAACCGTTTGTTTATACAAGGTTATAACATCTCTTTTTACAAAAAGTATAAGCAAATCTCTATATCTCCAAATTTCCTTAAAATTTAGAGCAACCATTTTCTTTTTAGGAGAAATGGTATATAACCAATCATTAGTATCTTTAATATTCAATTGTATTCTTTTTAAAATAATCCCATGTTTTAATTAAACCTTGTCGAACCGAAAATTCAGGTTTATATCCTAATCCTTTCTCTGCCTTAGATATATTAGCTAAAGAATTTCTTACATCTCCTACTCTGCTAGGTCCATAAATTGGGGGTATATTTTTACTAGCCGATTCATTTAAAACATCCCACAAATAATTAACACTAATACGCTCATTACATGCTATATTATAAACTTCATTCCCTGATGTTTTACTAGCAAAAAAACTCTTAATATTTGCTTGCACGGCATTTTCTACATAAGTAAAATCGCGTGTTTGCTCTCCATCTCCGTTTATAGTGGCTTGTTTATTTTTATTTATAGCATCCATAAATAATGGAATTACTGCTGCATAAGCTCCTTTTGGACTTTGTCGTGGCCCAAAAATATTAAAATAACGTAACCCTATTACATCTGTATTATACGTTTTACCAAATACATCTGCATACAATTCATTTACATATTTAGTTACTGCATATGGTGATAATGGTTTTCCTATTTGATCTTCAACTTTAGGAAGCGTTTTACTATCTCCATAAGTTGAACTAGAAGCTGCATATACCATTCGCTTTACAGAGACACTATCCTTTAACGCAATCATCATATTTAAAAACCCCGAAATATTAACTTCATTTGTAGTCGCTGGGTCATTAATAGATCGAGGAACAGATCCTAACGCAGCTTGATGCGTCACATAATCTATACCTTTCATTGCGTCTATACATGTTTGCAAATCTCTAATATCTCCTTCTATTAACTCGAAGTTAGAATGCAATAAATAAGGTTCTATATTCTTTCTATATCCATTTGAGAAATTATCTAATACTCTAACTTTTTTAGCTCCATAATTAAGTAAATACTCAACAATGTTAGAGCCTATAAATCCTGCTCCTCCTGTAACCAAAAAACTAAAATTAGATATGTCCTTATCGTGATATTTATTCATACTTTACTATTATCCTATTTTAAAAATAGATTTTAAACGAGATAAAAATGTATGTTTTATCTTTTCGTTTTCATGATAGCCATTACCGTAAGCTCCATAACCGTAACCATAACCGTAACCGTAACCATAGCCATAGCCATACTTTCCTTTTTGATCGTAATAGTTATATATAAAACTTAAATTAGATATCTCTCCTCTTTTATATTTATCATTTATAAGATTTAACATTCCTTTCTTGGTATAATCTTGTCTAACTACATATAAAGAAGCATCAACGTAATCTAGTAGCTCTAACGCATCAGACACTAAACCTACAGGAGGTGTATCTAAAACTATATAATCGTATTCCTCTCTTAACTCTGCTATAAGAGCATCCATTGTTTCTCCTATAAGTAATTCTGATGGATTAGGTGGTATTGGTCCAGAAGTGATAACGTCTAGGTTAGCGACTTTAGTTTTTTGAGTAACCTCTGCTAGTGTTTTTTGACCTATTAAATAATTAACAACTCCTATGTCGTTCTTTATATCAAAATCTCCAAAAATTTTAGGCTTTCTTAAATCTAAACCTACTAATACTGTTTTTTTGCCACTTAAGGCAAATACAGTTGCAATGTTTATAGAACAAAATGTTTTTCCTTCCCCACTAACCGAAGAGGTTAACATTACTGTTTTAGAGCCGCTTAAATTATGTTTTTTATACATATATTGAAGACTGGACCTAATCGCCCTAAACGCCTCAGCTACAGTAGATTTTGGTTTGGTATGAACAATTAAATTATTATCTATCGTATTTTTACCCACAACACCTAATAATGGTATTGCCGAAAGGCTCTCTAAATTTTGTGGGTTATGTAATTTGGTATCTAAAAACGTTACAAAAAATGCAAGTAATAAAGGAGGTAAAAAACCTCCTAACACAGCAAATACATAACGAGATGTTAGCTTTAAATCTATAACTTTTACATCTGTATCTTTTGCTGGGTCAATTACTAAAATATCTGAAACATTTGCTGCTTTTATAATATTAGCTTCACTTCTTTTGGCTAAATATAAATTATAGTTTTGTTCGTTTAGTGAATATTGTCGTTGTATATTTAACAACTTTTGTTGGTCTTTTGGTAATTTCCGAAACTTAGATTCTGCTGTACTAATTTTAGAATTTGTAAACTGTAGCTCTCTTTGTAATCCAGCTGTAGTAGAACTTATGTTTTCTAAAAGCACCATTTTAATTGCTTCTATTTGAGAGTCTATATCTGTAAAAATTGATGAGCTACTTCTAACTGTAGATTCGTATTTCGATTTTTGTACAGATAACGTATTTATCTTTGCTATATTAGATAGAATATTTGCATCATCTACTCCTGCCATTGCTGGCGCAGGAACTTCGGTAAACGTTTTGCTAGTCTCTAAATACGTTTTTAAATGTGCATAATAAGCAAGCTTCTTATTAACATTATCCTTATCTAATTCTAAAGTAGATAGTTTACTGCTTAAAGCCAAGCTTTCATCATCTAAATTATATATTTTGTTTTCTTGCCTGTAATCGTTTAAAGAATCTGCATTTGTATTTAATTCGTCTTTAACTATTTTTAGTCGTTCATCTATAAATGCAATCGTATTAGTAACAAACTGGTTTTTTCGTTCTAATTGATCATTACTTAGTACTTCTACTGTTTCATTTAAATAATCAACAATTTTAGCTTTGTTAACATCGGTTATACTTAAATTTAATATAGCAGAATTTTTAGGGTTAGCTATAGACAAACGCTCTTTGTAATATGCAACAACTTGATCAAAATTATTAAACTGTAAGAAATATTCATCACCGACATTAACCTTTCTTTTATCTGCTAAAAAAATAGTCCCATTAAAAAAGGGTAATTCAACTAATTCTCCTAATTTAAATGTATAACTCTGCTCACCAACAACAACATCTGCTATTCCTTTCTCTTTAGTTGTAAAGTTTTGAGTTGCAATTAAGTTAGATTCGAAATTTGTTACCAACCTGTATGTATCGTTCCTTTCAAAAATAATTTTAATTGGTTTACCTATAGCTTGATACCCATTTTCTTTAAGTCCAGCTCTAAAAGGTGCTGCTTTGTAGATGTCATCCTTTCTAAATCGAGATTGTTTTAAATAACCAATATAGAATTTAAGGTTATCTACTACTTTTTCATGATTAGAACGAGATTCTAAACTAGTAATAATCGTTTTAACTTTACCAGTTACTCCTCCCCAGTTAAAAGTTAAACTTGTATTAGAGGTAAATAGAGGGTTCTTATCATCCTCAACAGAAATCTGAGTACTTAATTTATACGTTTGCTGTTTTCTTATGTTTTGTTGATATACTATAAAAACTCCTATTCCTATGCACAAAACAAACAATTTCCAATAGCTAAGGGCTTTAAATAAAAACGCCTTAACATCAAATGAAATCTGTTGTGGTTCTGAAACTTCAAATTCGTCATTCATAAAGTTAAAACTTATAGGTTTCTAGCTAAAAAATAAGTTGATACTAATACCGAAAATATAGAAGCAATAGTCGTTAGTGTTTGTGTAGCTGTTTCTCCTGCTCCTAATGCTTTACGCTTTAATGGTTTCACCAAAATCATATCATTAGATTGTATATAATAATAAGGAGATTGTAAAGCTGCTTTATCGGTTAAATCAATATGGTGTATTTTTTGTCCTTGAGGATATTGCCTAATAATTAATACATCTGTTCTATCTCCTGTATTACTTATATCTCCCGCATTAGCTAATGCTTCTATGATATTAACACGATCTTGAAACAATGTAAATACACCAGTTCCTCCTACCTCTCCAGTAACAGTATAACGTAATCCCGCTAATTTAACAGTAACAAATATTTGTGTAGTAGATTTTAAATACTTTGTTAAGATTTCCTCTTTTACTTTGGCTGCAATTTCATCAATAGTAAATCCTAGAACATTAACATCTCCAAGAATAGGAAACTTTATATTTCCGTGTAAATCTACAGTGAAACCATTAAAATACAAATCCTGTTGTCCTTGCGCTTCTCTTTGAGTTTCTACAGGGTTAAATAAAGAAACTAGTTTTTTAACTTCCTCATCTATTGCTTTTACATTTATACTAACAATATCATTAATTTGTACCCGATATGGCTTAGATAACTCTTTAACTAAAAGAGAATCATTAACAGGTGTACCTTTATCTTGAAGATAAACTACATCTTTGTTAGTAATACAAGAAGAAAACAAAATACTGAATATTAAAGTAATAGCTAATAAAAACCGCCTCATTTTTAGCAAATAGATTAATGACAAATATAACCTTTCGTCGTTAAGAATAAAACTTTTATCGGTTTTTTTGGTTTTTTATCCGTTATTTGTAAAAAATTGAACCATTGAATTATTTAACCGTTGAAAATATTGCGAAGTCTTATGGAGAGCTAACTCTTTTTAAAGATATTTCCTTTAGTGTACATAAAGATCAAAAAATAGCATTCGTTGCAAAAAATGGCACAGGAAAAACATCCATTTTAAATATTCTAGCTAAACTAGATTCTCCTGATGCTGGTAATGTAATTTTTAGAAAAGACATAAAAGTATCGTTTCTACCTCAAGAGCCATATTTAAATAGTAATTTAACTATTGAAGACACCATTTTCAGTTCAGATAGCGAAATTTTAAAAGTTATAAAACAATACGAAAAAGCTATTTTAAATCCTGAAGATACAGATGCTTACCAAAAAGCATTCGAAGATATGGACATCCATAATGCTTGGGATTTTGAAACACAATACAAACAAATTCTTTTCAAACTAAAATTAGAAAATCTTAACCAAAAAGTAAGTGCTCTTTCTGGTGGACAAAAAAAGAGATTATCGTTAGCTAATGCATTAATAAATAAACCAGATTTACTCATTTTAGATGAACCTACCAACCATCTAGATTTAGAAATGATTGAGTGGTTAGAAACCTTTTTTGCAAAAGAAAATATTACCTTATTTATGGTAACGCATGATCGCTATTTTTTAGAGCGTGTTTGTAATGAAATTATAGAATTAGATCATGGGAAACTATATTCATACAAAGGTAATTATTCATACTATTTAGAGAAAAAAGAAGCCCGAATAGAGAGAGAAGAAATAGAAACAAACAAAGCAAAACAATTATATAAAAAAGAACTAGGTTGGATGCGCCGCCAACCAAAAGCAAGAACAACCAAATCAAAATCTCGAATAGATGATTTTGCCGATATAAAACACAAAGCTCACCAGCGTAGAAAAGACCATGTTGTTCAATTAGAACTTAACATGGAACGATTAGGCAGTAAAATTATAGAACTAAAAAAAGTATCTAAAGCCTATAAAGACAAAATTATTCTAGACAAGTTCGATTATATGTTTCAAAAAGGAGAACGTGCCGGTATTATTGGAAAAAACGGTACAGGAAAGTCTTCTTTTTTAAATATTTTAACACAATCTGCACAACCCGACTCTGGTAAAGTAGTTATTGGAGAAACTGTAAAAATAGGATACTATACGCAAGCTGGTATAACTCCAAAACCTAATCAAAAAGTAATAGATGTTGTTAGAGAGTTTGGGGATTATATTCCCTTAAAAAAAGGAAAGCAAATTAGCGCTCAACAATTATTAGAACGCTTTTTATTTGACAGAAAAAAACAATATGATTTTGTTGAAAAACTAAGTGGAGGAGAACGCAAACGGCTATATTTATGTACTGTTTTAATACAAAATCCTAACTTTTTAATTTTAGATGAGCCCACAAACGATTTAGATATTGTTACTTTAAATGTTTTAGAAAACTTCTTATTAGATTTCCCTGGTTGTTTAATAGTTGTCTCTCATGACAGGTATTTTATGGATAAAATTGTAGACCACTTATTTGTATTTAGAGGTGAAGGTATTATAGAAGATTTCCCAGGAAACTATAGTGATTTTAGAGCATACGAAGATAGCAAACCTGTTATCTCTGAAACTAAAGAGATTAATAAAAAAGAAAAAAGTAATTGGAAAAAAGATAGCAATAATAAACTATCCTATAACGAACAAAAAGAGTACAAAAACATAGAAAGTAAAATTAAAAGTTTAGAATTTAACAAAGTAGAATTAGAAAAAAAGTTTCTAAACCCAGAATTAACTCCTGAAGAAATTAACACTCTTTCAAACGAGTTACAACTTATTATAGATAGCATCGAAGAAAAAGAAATGCGTTGGTTAGAATTATCAGAAAAAATGGAAGCTTAGCAGATGAAAAGACTAATTATATCTTATATAAAATTTTGGTTAAAATCTAAAAATGAACATGGAGTACAATCGCCTTTTGTTTTCGACTTAGTTACAAAATGTTTCTATGATAAAACCAAACACAACAAATACACCAACCTAAAAAAGTATAACAAATATTTACTAACCAACGACAACACAATAGAAGTTACCGATTTAGGTGTAGGCTCCCATGTTATGAAAAGCAATACACGTTTTGTATCTCAAATGGCTAAAAATGCGGGAACAACATTACATCGTGCAAAACTATTCTATCGTTTAATATCTTATTTAAAATGCAATACAATTTTAGAGTTAGGTACCTCAATGGGTATTGCTACACATGCCATGCATTTAGCTAACCCTAAAGCAAACATAACTACTATAGAAGGATGCCCAAATATTTCTAACTTTACATCTAACACATTTAAACAGTTTGGTTTAAAAAATATAAATGTACTTACTGGTGATTTTAATGAAGTTACTAAAACATTAACTTCAAACATTTACGACTTAATATACTTTGATGGTAACCATCAAAAAGAAGCCACTATTAATTATTTTGAAACACTTCTTCCTACAGCGCACAACGACTCTGTATTTATTTTTGATGATATATATTGGTCTAAAGGTATGACTGAAGCGTGGGAAATAATAAAACAGCATCCTCAAGTTACAATAACTATAGACACATTTTTTTGGGGCATAGTATTTTTCAGAAAAGAACAAGCAAAAGAACATTTCACAATTAGAGTATAATTACACATTAGTAATATTAATGCTCTTGTCTTTTCACTCATTAACATTTACCTTTACAATTATGAAAGTATACACTAAAACAGGAGATAAAGGAACCACAGCACTATTTGGAGGCACAAGAGTTCCTAAACATCATATACGTATTGATAGTTATGGTACAGTAGACGAATTAAACTCTTACATAGGGTTAATACGAGATCAAGACATTAACCAGCAATACAAAGACATTTTAATAATTATACAAGACAAACTATTTACAGTTGGTGCTATTTTAGCTACCGATCCAGAAAAAATGATATTAAAAAACGGTAAAGAACGTTTAAACATTAATAAAATATCTAATGAAGACATTGGCTTATTAGAACGTGAAATGGACGCTATGAATGAAGCTTTACCTCCTATGACCCACTTTGTTTTACCTGGTGGTCATCAAACCGTGTCATTCTGTCACATAGCACGTTGTGTTTGTAGACGTAGTGAGCGTTTAGCGTCTGCCCTTAATGAAATAGCCCCATTTTTACCAGAAGCTTTAATATACTTAAACCGCCTTTCTGACTATCTTTTTGTGTTGGCACGAAAGTTGTCATTTGACTTACAAGCTGACGAAGTAAAATGGATTCCTGAGAAGCATTAAAGCAACACAATTACCCCCTTAACCTCAAAAGCTAAGATTAAATAACACTGCAAAAGATTTACTATCAAATAGTTTCAGTGAAAAATGACGTTCTTTTTTATTATTGATAAAATAATTCACTTTTTTCTTGACTATTTAAACTAAAAAATTATTTTTGCAAAAAAATAAACCTATTAAGAAATGTATTGGACATTAGAATTAGCATCCCATTTAAGTGATGCACCTTGGCCAGCTACCAAAGATGAGCTTATAGATTACGCTATTAGAACCGGAGCACCTCTGGAAGTAACTGAAAATTTACAAGCAATTGAAGACGAAGGAGATTCGTACGATTCTATAGAAGAGATTTGGCCAGATTACCCAACAGACGAAGATTACCTCTGGAATGAGGACGAATATTAATATAGCAAAACACAGAAAAAAGTCTCTAAAGTAGAGGCTTTTTTTATGCTTTTAATTTAGAAACTATTAAACCTTTTATTTAATATAAAAAGTTTAGTTAAGTTTCTATAAAAGCACGTGAACAAAACGTATATTTAAGCCCTTATATTTTAAGGCTTAAAAACACTTAAAATAACAATTGGTTTTAAACCCAGTTACAAATAATAAAACAAAGTTATCTTACTCCATTTAAGACAACTCTGTTAACTAATAATAAATAAACCTATGAGTTTTTTAAATTCTATACTAAAAGTATTTGTTGGCGACAAATCTAAACAAGATGTCAAAGCCATCATGCCTATAGTAGATAAAATTAAATCCTTTGAATCTGCATTAGAAGCATTATCTCATGATGATTTAAGAGCTAAAACAGCCGAATTCAAAGCCATTATTGCAGATACGCGTAAACCTTTTGAAGATAGAAAGGCAGAGCTTTTAAAAGAAGCAGATACTACAGATGATATAGACAGACGTGAAGACATCTATCAAGAAGTCGATAAAATTGAGGATGAATCATACGACGCTGTAGAAAAAACATTAAGCGATATTCTTCCTGAAGCTTTTGCTGTAGTAAAAGAAACGGCTAAACGTTTTACAAACAATGCAGAAATTACTGTAACAGCTAGCCCTTTCGACAGAGAAATATCTGGAGATAATGATTATGTTACTTTAGAAGGAGACCAAGCAACTTGGGCGAACTCATGGGATGCCGCTGGTAAAGCCATTACTTGGGATATGATACATTACGATGTACAGCTCATTGGAGGTATTGCTATGCATCAAGGTAAAATTGCAGAGATGCAAACAGGAGAAGGTAAAACATTAGTTGCAACTTTACCAGTATACTTAAATGCATTAGCAGAAAGAGGTGTACACTTAGTAACAGTTAATGATTACTTAGCAAAACGTGATAGTGCATGGATGGCTCCAATATTTCAATTCCATGGTATGAGTATCGATTGTATCGATTATCACCAACCAAATAGCGATTCACGCTGTAAAGCATATAATGCAGATATTACATATGGTACCAATAACGAATTTGGTTTCGATTACTTACGTGATAATATGTCTAACTCTCCAGAAGATTTAGTTCAACGTCCTCACCACTATGCCATTGTAGATGAAGTCGATTCTGTATTAGTTGATGATGCCAGAACTCCATTAATTATATCTGGACCTATACCTAAAGGAGACGTTCATGAATTTACAGAATTAAAACCAAAAGTAGAGAGCATCGTTTCTGTACAACGTAAACATTTAACACAAGTATTAGTTGAAGCAAAAAAACTTATTGCTGCAGGAGACACTAAAGAAGGAGGTTTCCAATTATTAAGAGTTTACAGAGGTATTCCTAAAAACAAAGCTTTAATTAAGTTTTTAAGTGAAGAAGGTATTAAACAACTACTTCAAAAAACAGAGAACTTTTACATGCAGGACAATAACCGCGAAATGCCAAAAGTTGATGAAGAACTGTACTATGTAATAGAAGAAAAAAACAATCAAATTGAGTTAACAGATAAAGGTATCGATTTTCTTTCTGGTAAAGAAAATCCAGATTTCTTTGTTATGCCAGAAATTGGTCTAGAAGTTGCTAAAATTGAATCTCAAGGTTTATCATCTGAAGAAGAAGCAAACTTAAAAGAAGAATTATTTAGAGATTTTGGTGTAAAATCTGAACGTATTCATACTTTAAACCAATTATTAAAAGCTTATGCTTTATTTGAAAAAGACAACCAATACGTTGTTATGGATAATAAAGTAATGATTGTAGATGAGCAAACTGGTCGTATAATGGATGGTCGTCGATATAGCGACGGGCTACATCAGGCAATTGAAGCTAAAGAAAACGTAAAAATTGAAGATGCTACGCAAACATTTGCTACTGTAACACTTCAAAATTACTTTAGAATGTACCGTAAGTTATCAGGTATGACAGGTACAGCGGTAACAGAAGCAGGTGAATTCTGGGAAATCTACAAACTAGATGTTGTAGAAATTCCAACAAACAGACCAATAGCAAGGCACGATAGAGAAGATTTAGTTTATAAAACTAAGCGTGAAAAATACAATGCAGTAATCGATGAAGTTACACGATTATCTCAAGAAGGTCGCCCAGTACTTATTGGTACAACCAACGTAGAAATTTCGGAGTTATTAGGTAAAATGTTATCTATTAGAAAAGTGCCTCATAATGTATTAAATGCGAAATTACATAAAAAAGAAGCCGATATTGTTGCGGAAGCTGGTCAACCAGGACAAGTAACAATTGCCACAAACATGGCTGGTCGTGGTACAGATATTAAATTAAGTGATGAAGTAAAAGCTGCTGGTGGTTTAGCTATTGTAGGTACAGAGCGTCACGATTCGCGTCGTGTAGACAGACAGTTAAGAGGTCGTTCTGGTCGTCAAGGAGATCCAGGTAGTTCTCAATTCTACGTATCATTAGAAGATAACTTAATGCGTTTATTTGGCAGTGAGAGAATTGCCAAAATGATGGATAAAATGGGATTAAAAGAAGGTGAAGTTATTCAGCATTCTATGATTTCTAAATCTATTGAACGTGCACAGAAAAAAGTAGAAGAAAATAACTTTGGTGTACGTAAGCGTTTATTAGAGTACGATGATGTTATGAACTCTCAACGTGAAGTTGTATACAAACGTCGTCACCATGCCTTATTTGGAGAGCGTCTTCGTGTAGATTTAGCAAACATGATTTACGATACTTCTGAAGGAATTGCAGAGACAAATAAAGCAGCTAGCGATTACAAGAACTTTGAGTTCGAATTAATTCGTTATTTCTCTATGGCTTCTCCTCTATCTGAAGCTGAGTTTAATAAATTATCACCAATAGATATAGCTCAAAAAGTATACAAAGCGGCATTCGACCATTATAAAGCTAAAATGGAACGTAATGCAGAAGTTGCATTCCCAGTTATTAGTGATGTATATGAAAATCAAAGAGATCAATACAAACGTATTGTTGTACCATTTACAGATGGTGTAAAAACGCTACAGGTAGTTACCGATTTACAAAAAGCATACGAATCTAAAGGAAAGGAATTAGTAACCGATTTTGAAAAGAATATTACACTAGCCATTATAGATGATGCTTGGAAAACGCATTTACGTAAAATGGACGAGTTAAAGCAATCTGTACAATTAGCAGTTCATGAGCAAAAAGATCCTTTATTAATTTATAAGTTTGAAGCTTTTGAATTATTTAAAGCAATGATTGACCAAGTAAATAAAGATGTTATTTCATTCTTATTTAAAGGAGAATTACCAACTGCAGATACTAACACTATTAGCGAAGCTAGACAAACACGTAAAAAGGAAAACCTACAAACACAAAAAGAAGAAATTCCTAATCTAGACGAACGTTCTACTCAAAATAGAGCTGCTAGTAATACACAACAACAACAGCAAGTTGTAGAAACTATTGTTAGAGATCAACCCAAAATTGGACGTAACGATAAAGTTACTATAAAGAATGTAATGAGTGGTGAAAATAAAACCATAAAATACAAACAAGCTGAACCTTTAATTGCTAAAGGCCAATGGGTTTTAGTTAATGAATAAAACATTAATAATTTATATAACATAAAAAACGGAAGCTAATAGCTTCCGTTTTTTTGTTTTATAGGTTTATTTGGGTAGAGTTATTCTTTTAGTAAACGTTTAAAAAACCGTTTTTCCTCATTAAAAAATTCTATAAAATAAATTCCCGATTTATAATTACTAATATCTAACGTTACTTCACCTTGATCTACTACATCTTGACTATATACCTCTCTTCCTTCTGCAGATCGCACAATTAGTTTACCATTTTCTTTTTGGCTAAAGTTAACTGTTGTTTCATATTTACCAGGGTTTGGAGCTAAGCTCATATCTATAATGTTTTTTGTTCTCGGGTCATTAGACTTAATAGAGCATTCTGGAGTTTTAAAGACTAAATATTCACAATCCGATCCAACGCAAATGGTAAGCAAATACCATTCATTAGATGAAAAGGTCACAAAATTCCCTGTAGAGATGAATGGGTGTACACCAGATGTATAATTAGCATTTGAATAAACAAATCCATTTGGATTTGCAGCCCATAGACTTGGGTTAAATGTTTCCAGACCAACATATACACTTGAAGGTTCGACATCGTAACAATCAAAATCCATCAATATTCTAATACCATCGCATCTTACTATCGGTAAACTGAGATTTCCGTACGGAGTCATTTCAACAGTATTCCCAATAATACCACTAGTAATTGTAGCATTTAAATTTGGACCAAGTTGTTCACAACAATACTCTTCAGTTAACAAAATAGATTTATAAAATTTACATTCCATTCCATTGGCTAATGTATAAGTAATATTAACAGTATAACCTCCTGAACCATGTGGAGCAGTAGAAACAGAAGGTATTAATCCTCCTCCAGCGATGCTTACAGACGGAGTTCCCGCAGCTGTATCTGTATAGGCCCACACAGTAGTTACATTTACTATACTACTTGGTAAACCTACTAAATTGATTACTTCATTCTCGCAATCAATTTCGAAGCTTAACGTTTCTGGACAACACTCTTCCACCAATAAAAGAAAATGCTCTGCAACCCAACATGGCCCTGTGGCCAATGTAAGCATATAAGCTCCTGGAGCAAGATTAATTCCTGATGCAACAGAATTATTTAACACATCTATATTATTTGGAGCTTGTCCCGATGTCCATCCCGAATATATATTTGAAGTATTCCACGTATTTAAATCAATATAAGCAAGTGTTAAATTATAATCTGTTTCATTTTGTGTGGCAGATCCATCAACAATAATATCTCCCTGACAAAAACGAGCTACTTGTTGTGGTCCATAATATGATGGCATTGTTGTATACCCTAAATGAGAAACCGGATCTACAGCAGCTTGAGCATTTGGAGCAAAAGACATCTCAATAGCATCAATAAGTGCTATGTATCCAGCTGTTGGTTTATTATAAGTAAAATTAATTGAGGTAATACTTTGTCCTCCAAAATTAATCCATCCTTGAGCATCGTCATTTACTACTGGAGTACTATTATCGGCTGTTACAACATTACCGCCTTGTAAATAAATCCCTCCCAAAGTAGGAAAAGAAGTTGAAATAGGAAGTGGCGCATTAAATTTAAAATGCTCTGATGTTGTAGCTCCTGGAACTAAAACTTCGTCCATATCGCTTACATGAATTCTAAGATTTGTTACTGGTTGAGAAAAAGTAATTGTATATTCTACTTCTGTATCACTACATGCATTATGATTTGCAGGTAAAGTGATTCCTCCAGATGGAGTAAAAGTATTTACTCCAAACCCACATCCAGTGGACGTAATAGTATATTTAAAGTCGCATTCATTTAAATTAGGACTTACCATTTGAAACGAGTTGCCATTTTGTTGAATACTTCCGTTGTTTACCCATTGCATATTATCTGTAACCGTAGTCATTTGCTGGGCGTAGATTCCTGTAGACATCAATAGTAACAAAAATAGTATAAAGTTGTTTTTTTTATACTTATCCATAATAGTTAAAATCACCGTGCTACATGCATCTAGAAATAATAATTTATTTTTCATAATTTTAATATTTTACCTCTACTCTATTCAAAATGGGTTTTTCGAGTTACACCCTCTATACGAAGAAGTATTAGAAAGCTATTTTTATTACCCAATATTTTAAATAAATAAAACGAAAGAGGCTATTTACATATTAAAAATAGAGCAAGGCAAAAAGTAAATTTCTTAGAATATGATGATATTAAAAGTAAATAGGGAGGATAAAACTTAACGGTTTTAGTAAAAGCCCTGTTAGGCAAAACTTCCAAAACAAAAAGACTAATCGTTTTAGTTTTACAGAAGCAAAAAAGAATAACTATTAACTTCTTTTTTACCTCTGTAAATAACTATTAAACAAATTAATTCTTAATAATTTTCTTTGCTTCTACTCCCTTTTTAGAAATTATTTTCACCAAATAAATGCCATTACTTTTATCTGTAAAATCTAAAGTTGTTCTTTTTAGGCATTCTTTATTTAGGATTAGGTTCCCTAGCATATCGTAAACTTCTACATGAGCTGAGTTTAAATCGCCGTTTAGTTTTAAAGAAAAAATACCATTTGATGGGTTTGGATAAATAGTCATTAAAGAACCTTTTTCTTTAAAATCATTATCTTCAATCACGTTAAAGTGATAATTTGCTATGATTTGTTCTTCATTATGTGGTTTAAAACCTTTTACAAGAAATAACCCATCGAAATCTGTAGTATCTTCAACTTCCATATTTTTTTGATAAGTTCCATTTGAAGCACATGTATAAGGATCTATATAACCATGAAATACAGCTCCAGCTTCTACTTCAAAATTAGGCTGTAAACATATAGAATATCCTGAACGATAAGTTACTCTTGAGTTACCATCGTTTGATGGATTTATTCCTTCCTTAGAAATAGTGTTAGATGCAGTAATACTATTAAATGTATCTATATTAAAAGGTAAAGCATCTGTTCCTATTTCTTCACTACCATTATAAAAAGGTAAAGGAATAGTCATTACACTTTCTACTAAATCGAAAGGAGCTTTATAATATTGGTCATATAGTGTATAAAAGAGGTTATGGTAAAGCATATAGTCTAATCCAGGATATTCTGCTGGGTATCTATTTTTATCATCTCCTATTGCATGAATTAGTTCTCCTCCATCATAAACATCTTCTGTGTATTCTCCTCTTCTATCTGGATGCAATATCCTATTGTTTGTAGACCATTCATAATCTGGTGAATCATTAGGATATTCATACTTATAAGTCCCCACACATGGTGCGGTATTAAGCAAATTATTTAAAGAAGGTAAAAGTAAATTGATTGCGCCTGTAGATCCATACAAAACTTCTTTCACAAGTGGTAAATGCCACATATCTTGATGCACAGCTCCTGCATATAATGCATTTCCAGAAATTCCTGTCATAGCAGATACGAGCCCAAACATATTAGCGTTATCATCTGAAGTAAAAAGTGGAGCTCCAGACCCAATAAGCGCTAACGTAACGGGTTGATTTAATTCTGAATAAGCATTATAAAAATCTGAGATGTCATTTTGAAAAGGGCCAAGCATATTAATACAGGCTAAAAATACACCATAAGACCATTGTCCCATATTAGCTCCTCTTTTTACATTTCTATCTAAAACAGGATTTTTAATTCTCCAAGCATAAAAACTTCCTTTCCCAAGACTTTTACCATTACAATGTGTAATGATACGTCTTAAAATGTTTTCTGACTCTTTTTTAATATCATACTCTCCATCCTGAAAAGGTAAATTAGAATCATAAATAATGCCTTCTGGAATAAACTTTTGTACCATAGCTATTCCCATCATAATTGTATAGACTTGATCCATACTCATTTCTGAATTAGCGCCTTCATTATCTACTATATGATTGTAAGTAATTTCGGAATCATGAATCCAATCTGAACTAATATCATTGACATCTAAATTAGCAAATGATGGTATTTTATAGTTATTAAAGTGTTCAAAATTAGCAGTATAAAACTCTTTATCAACATCATCTCTAACAAAGAACCCATTTAAATCTCCTGGTTGCGGATTAGGTTCCCCTGTAAACCCTTCTCTAAAAACACTTTCTGCATTTTCGTCTAATCTATTTATTGCATAAAGTGTATAATATAATTGCCTTATTGTTTCGTCTGTATTCTGATTATTTTGAGCTAATTGGTTATATTCCATAGCTAAAATAGCCATAAAGTATCCCAAATTAAATGTTTGATCTCCAAACACCATTTTCTTACGATATGGCTCCCCTAATCCTCTTTCATTAGCTATTAAACTTTCCCCCTGGTTAGGTCCTACCTTCATAAAATGATTTGTTAAACGCCAACGATAATACCAGTATTTCTCATGATTTTGTTGATGATTTTGTGCTTCTAAACTTGTAGATGCAAAACCTAAAAGAAAAGTAATAATAATAATAATTCTCATAGTACTATTTTTTAGAATTATTATGAAACAAAGCAGATTTTAATTCGTTATTTTCTTGCTCTATCTTTGTTAGCCTTTTGTCTTGCTCTATAGCATAAAGTGTAAGCTCTTCTATTTTCTCTAAAAGTTTAGCATTCATTTTTGCTACATCTATTCCAGATTTCACCATAGTATCTGCACTTGGTACATTTGGCAAGTGTCCATTTTCTTTTATATGTTTTTCAACATCACGTAATGGTAATAGTTCATAGTCCTCTTTAAAAACATAATCGGCCCAGTCTTCTGAATCTCTTAATGCTATTTTTAATTTTTCAGTAAGAATTCCTGTTCCTACATATAGTTTATAGTCTCCATTATATGTTACATTATCAAAAGTGTTCATTGCACTTGGATCTAAACCTATACTAACTTTACCACTATCTTCAAGAAACATAAAATAATTTCCAAAATTATTACTTCCTGATGGTTTCCAAAAGTTCAAGCCTTTTACAGTTCCATGTTCATTATATTCAATTCCCCATTGTCCATAAGTTTCTCCTCCTGTCGCACCAAATAATAGTGAGGCATTAGCCCCATCCAATAAGGTAAACCCTCTCACGTTAAGATCAACTTTATTAGGATTATTATCTGTAATAACCATTTTTTTATTATTTAATATAGGATCATTATAATTTACTCCAACTCCTACATTTCCATTAGTCTTTATTACAAATTGACTGAAATAAGTGTTTTTTTTAAATCCGGCTTTTCTTACATGAAATAGGGTATTTATACTGCTATTAAATTGAAATGTAAATGGACTTGTTACTCTTAACCCTGATTCCATACTAGCGAAATTTGGTAGATATATATCTGTTTTTGCTGTTGGATTTACACTACCGATCCCCACATTTCCACTATCGGGAAAAAGATTTGTTTGAGAATTAGCAAAATTTACCAAAATTAGGCATCCTAATAAAAATAGTTTAATGTTTGTTTTCATGATTTTGTATATTAAAAATTTATTATATGCTATAGTGTCATAATATTAAAATCATTACCCATTTTAGTGTAAAGTATTATTATATCTAGATAAAAACTACAAATTGCAGATACCTTTGCTAGAAGTTAACCAAAAACAGGACGTAAGGATAGTGCTATAGTTAAACATGTTATGAGCTGTGAAAACAAAACCGTAAAATACAAGCAATCTGAGCCTTTAATTACTAAAGGCGAATGGGTATTGGTTAACGACTAACCCAATCTTTTGCATGTAAAATAAAAAAACGGAAGCTTAATAACTTCCGTTTTTTACTTTTCTTCAATTTCATTATTTATATGCATTAGTTTTATAACACTACATAATTATTCACACCCATTTTTGTATAACAACTTTTTAATTTATATTTAACAAATGAAACCCTATTTCAATGATTCCCTTAATTGGATTAGTACAAATAATTATCTATAATCTTTATTTATAAATTATGAAAATACGTTTCACTTCTCTTTTATTGATTATTATTAATATTTCTTTTGCTCAATTAGCTTTCCAAGAAAGTGCCGCATCCTATGGTGTTGATGTTTCTTTTGGCTCAAGTAGCGATCTTGAAGAAGCAGGCGGTGGTGTTTCATTCTGTGATTTTGACCAAGATGGATGGGATGATATCACATATTCTACTATAGATGGTGAAGAAGTTTATTTTTATAAAAATAATAATGGCACATCATTTTCTCTAGTAGATTTAGGAATAAATGATACTTATAGAACTAAACAGGTTCTTTGGATAGATTATGATAGCGATGGTGATAAAGATTTTTTTGCAACCAGCATTTCAGGTTTTAATAAATTTTATAGAAATGATGGAAATATGTCTTTTACAGATATTACAAATACCTGTGGATTGTTTACTGATAATAAGTATACATGGGGAGCCTCTTTTGGAGATATTGATAATGATGGTGATTTAGATGTTTTAATTTGCCATAGAGATGTTATAACCTTTAATCAATATAATTATTTGTATAGAAACGATTCAGGCACTTTCACAGATATAACTGTTAGTGCTGGATTAAATTTAAGTAACCAGTTATCACTTACAACTTCTTTTTTTGATTATGATAATGATGGTTATCAAGATATTTATATTGCTAATGATAAGTATACTAAAATAAATAGGCTTTATAAAAATGATGGTGATGGTACATTTACAGATGTTTCTATTACGAGTGGAGCAGGAATAGCTATAGATGCTATGTCTACAACCATAGGAGATTATAACAATGATGGTTGGTTCGATATTTATGTAACAAATACTACAGCAGGAAATTATTTTTTAAAAAATAATGGAAATGGAACTTTTACTAATGTTGCAAGTGATACAGGTACAGAATTTTTTAGTATTGCATGGGGTGCAGTTTTTTTGGATGCAGATAATGATACCGATTTAGACTTATATGTAAGCGGTATGTTAGACGGAAGTAATCCAGCTCGATTACCTTCTGCTTTTTATGAAAACCAAGGAGATAATACATATTTGATTCCTTCAGGAATTGGTTTCGCTAATGATGTAGATATTAGCTTCTCAAATGCAATCGGAGATATCGATAATGATGGACTACCTGATATTATTGTAATGAATGACACGGACAATAATTATCTATGGAAAAACACAACTTCTAACTCCAATAATTGGATAAAAATAAATTTAGAAGGCGTTACAAGTAATAAAGATGGCATTGGAAGTAAAATAGAAATAAATGCTGGAGGACTATCTCAATACAGGTATACACTTAATGGTGAAGGTTACAATGGTCAAAACTCGAACTCAGAATTTGTAGGACTTGGATCTGCCACAACAATAGATTATATAAAAGTAACTTGGTTAAGTGGAACCGAAGATATTTATACTAATATTACACCGAATCAAACACTTAACCTTATAGAAGGGCAATCTTTATCAGTGAATGAATTTAGTGAAGTAAAATTTAATATCTTTCCAAATCCTGTTAAAAGTAAACTTCAAATTAAATTAAATAATAGTTTTAATACAGAAACAAAACATATAGAATTATTCTCTTCATTAGGAAATAGTGTACTATTAAAATCCTTTAAAGGCTTAAATACGGAGATTAATGTAAATAATTTATCATCTGGAGTATATTTTTTAAAATGTTCTTTAGGTAATCAATTAATTACTAAAAAGGTAATGATTGAATAATTATTATTTGTCTTTATAACAAAAATAACAGATACGTAGAACATGAGATTTTACATAAATTTCACTATTCAATTTGAAACGTTAAGCCTTTGTTAATATATAATGCTCATTTTTTAATAAAGTTGTTATATTTGCAGCTAACATGTTTTATTTGAGAGAGCACTTTATATATAAAATTATATCCATTACGTTAGTAATGAGTATTCTTGTGCCTACTACTCTTAGTTCTATTCATAAACTTGAACATGAACATCATCATGAACCTTGTAATAATCACTACAAAACACACCTCCATAAATTAGAAAAGGATTGTGAATTATGTTTATTTAAACTTAATCAAGAATACTTAAATATAGTTACTAATTATGAACTGTTAAACACAGAGTCATATTCAAAACAAATACTTTATTCATATTCCTACCTATATAATCCTAAATATTTATCATTTTCGTTAAGAGCGCCTCCAGTTTCTACTTACATATAGTACAAATATATTATAGAAACGAATAAACAATACAAATGAAATATTGTATAGCGCTATTACTAACTATTATTAGTCAGTTAGTAATTAGTCAAAACTGCAGTTATACGTATATAGGAGAAGTAAAAGATTTTCATGATGGCACCTCTTTACCGGGAGCTACTGTACATCTTAAAACATTAGACTTATACGCATCAACTGATAGTAATGGAAAATTTAAATTTGAAAACCTTTGTAACGGAATTATAACCATAGAAGTGTCGCATATAGGATGCGAAACTAATACTATAGAGGTTGAAATCGCTGGAGACACCTTTGGTTCTATTAAATTAGAACACCATTCAGAAGAATTAAATGAAGTAATGGTAAAAGGAGGTTCTACATCTAAAAACACAGTAACTGCACAAGAAACAGTTTTAAAACAAGAGACGTTAGAAGCATACAGTAGTGCTTCTTTAGGAGATGCTTTAAAAGAGATTAGTGGAGTGTCATCCATTAACACTGGTAACACAATTGTTAAACCGGTTATTAATGGTTTACATAGTAGTAGAATTCTTATCATGACAGATGGAGTAAGACTACAGGACCAAGAATGGGGTATTGAACACGCTCCTAACATAGACATAAATACAGCTGAAAGCCTTTCTGTTATAAAAGGATCTGGAGCTTTAGCGTATGGAGGAGATGCCATAGGTGGTGTTGTATTACTTAATCCTATAAAAACTATTACTAGAGATTCCCTATTTGGAAAAACTATTATTAATGGACAAACCAATGGTCGAGGAGGAAATATTAGTACGTCTTTAACCAAAACTTATAAAAAAGGATGGTTCGTATCTGGGCAAGGAAGTTATAAACATTTTGGGGATTTTGAAGCTCCTGATTATAACCTTACTAATACTGGATTAAAAGCTAAAGCTTTTTCTATTCGTGGTGGATTTAAACAATTTGAAAAGGGGTTTGATGTTTTTTATAGTTATGTTGATAATACTACAGGTATTCTTAGTGCTTCACATATTGGTAATATAGAAGATCTTGTCAATGCAATTAATAGTAACACACCACTAATTGTAAATGACTTTAGTTATGATATTAATAATCCAAAACAAGAAGTAACACATCATTTAGTAAAAACTAAATTTTATAAGCGTTTTGAAAGTTTAGGAAAATTAACTTTACAATATGATTTTCAAAACAACCAAAGGTTTGAATTCGATAAACGAGTTGGATCTGACAGAGATAAACCTGCAGTAGATTTAACACTTAAAACACAATCTTTATTAGCAGATTTTAAGTTTGATGCAAATACAGATAGAAAGTTTCATGTTGGTTTACTCTTTAGATATCAAGATAATTTTGCGAATCCAGAAACTGGTGTACGCCGCTTAATACCTGATTACGAAAAAACAGATATTGGGGCTTTTGTTACTTCAGAATGGCGCTTAAACGATAGAACTATTATTGATGCTGGATTACGCTATGATTTTAATAGTATTGATGCTCAAAAATTTTATCAAAAAAGTCGTTGGACTGAACGTGGTTACGATACTGATTTTACAGATATTATTGTAGACGATATAGGAACACAATTATTAGTAAATCCTAAATTTGAATATCATAATATTTCTGCTGCTACTGGTATAAAACATGTATTAAATACAAAGGCTAGTGTAGCATTTAATTATAGCTTATCTAATAGAGCTCCAAACCCTTCTGAATTGTTTAGTGATGGCTTACACCATTCTGCTGCACGTATAGAGCTTGGAAATTTAAGAACTAAGCAAGAGCAATCTCATAGATTTTCTGGAACACTTACTTATGCAAATGATGTTTTTTCATCTACTATTGAATCGTACTATAATACTATTAATGACTTTATTTATATAGAGCCAAATGGCACAGAACAAACCATTAGAGGTGCATTTCCTGTATGGGAATATAAACAAACTAATGCAACTTTGTTTGGTTTTGATATTACTTTAAATTACAACTTTAACAAACTATGGAATGTTAGTAATACGTCGTCTTATATTAAAGGAGACGATACTAAAAACAAACGTCCATTAATAGATATTCCAGCTTTTAAAACTATTACAAGTATAAACTTTGAAAAAGAAAACTGGAGTGGATTTAAAAGTAGTATTACCAGTGAGTTTGTAGCAAAACAATCACGCTATCCAAACAATAATTTTGAACAGTTTATACCAAGTACAGGAACAAATGTTCTTATAGATATTAGCACACCTCCAAGGGCTTATCATCTATTACATTTTGCTAGTAGTATTATATTAAACAAACAAAATAGCACACCAATTGTATTAGGTATTAATGTAAATAATATATTTAATACCTCATACAGAGATTACTTAAACAGATTAAGATACTTTACAGGAGATATAGGAAGGAATGTGATGTTATCTTTAAAAATTAATTATTAAAAACACTAAACCCAAAAAAAAATGAAAACAATAAAAATTTTAACTTTAGCACTTATAACTGTAATATTTAGTGCGTGTTCTAATGATGATGATAGTGCTCCTGCACCAGTAAATGAAGAAGAAGTTATTACTACACTTACTGTAACATTAGTTCCTGAAGATGGAGGTCCAACAATAACAATGAGAAGCCAAGACTTAGACGGTGATGGCCCAGATGCTCCTGATGTTTCTATCTCTGGACCTTTAGCAATTAACAAAACCTACAATGGTTCTATTGTTTTATTAAATGAAACAGAAGAACCTGCTGAAAATGTTACAACAGAAATTGCTGAAGAAGATGCAGATCATCAATTTTTCTTTACAGCTACTAATAGTATTGCAACTATAGCTTATGCAGATCAAGATGATGATGGTAACCCAGTAGGTCTTAATTTTACAGCTACTACCACTGCAGCGGCTACAGGTAACTTAACTATTATTTTACGTCATGAACCTAACAAATCTGCTTCTGGAGTTAGTGAGGGTGATATTACTAATGCAGGAGGTGAAACTGATATTGAAGTCACTTTTACAGGAATAAATGTTCAGTAAAAGTTAACTTTAAAATTAACAATAAAAAAGCGACATAATATGTCGCTTTTTTTATTCTATAAGGTTATCTTATTTAAAAATATCCCCTTCTCAATCCATGCTTTTTTCCATTGTAGCCATTCTGTATTTATCGTCTCTATAGACAAACCCGACTCTACAGAGAAACGCTTTAAAATATCTATAATTGTTTCTCCTTTAAGTAAAGACTTTAAAAACTGATATTTAATAACTGTTAAGCTAATAATATATACTTGATAATTAGTTCTTACAAAGGCTATATAAATAGCATTTGTTTTACGGATTTTCGGTTTTTTATCTTGAGCAACATCTTGATAGTATGTATTTACATCAAAAGGGTAGCTATGTATTGAAAAACACTTTTGAAGTTTTAAATTTTCATTCAGCGTATTTTTATCTGCTAATATTTCTCCTTCACTTCCTTCTTGATTAAAAATGCGATACAAATCGCATTCAAACTGCGCCATTGCAATCATAAAATCAATCCATAACTCAGGACAGTCTTTATCTGGTCTAGTTTTATTAAGAAAATCAGGAAAGTCTTTTCCTAAATTTGCTAAACTTGGACTAGAAGATGGTTTTTCTTTTAAATATAGTCTTGAAAAATCATCAAATAAATCATCTCCTAATGTATAACATAAGGCTTTAAATTGTTCTCGCATACATTCTATTAATCGACTATAGTACGATCGTTGATATATTGCTAAACATTGATGAGCTGTTAATGTATTAGATGGAAATACATAATAATTTGTTAAAGCAGCATCTTCTCGTTTTGGTTCTATCAAAGACGATTGCATCCATTTTTGGATATCTAGTAATTGTTCTGATGGGTTTTCCATAATTAATTAGAATGTATCGCTTCACTCATTAAAGGGTTAACCATAAAATCTATAGGTGTTGATAACTCTTCAGTTTCATTAATAGTCTTTATAATGACATCAGAATTTCCTGTAGGGCTCAACATATAATCTTTTGCTTTATGCAATTCTTTAATACAGTCTTCAAAAGACGGAATATTTCCATCCCATTCTAACAATGTTGCTGTACCTCCAGTTAATGTCCATGCTAAATGAAACAATTCCCACACTTCTTTAGTTACTGTTCTATCATGTGTATCTATTATATGAGTACCACAATTTTGGTGTCCTGCTAAATGCATTTGCACAATTGATTCATGGGGTAATGTTTTTATATATTTTATTGGATCATCTCCAGAATTAAAACAACTTACATAAGTATTATTTACGTCTAATAATAATCCACAATCCGTTTTTTTAACCATTAGCTTTAAAAATTCGGCTTCTGGAATTGTAGATTGTTTAAAATTTAAATAAGTACTTGGGTTTTCAATTATTAGAGGTCTTTTTAAATACTCTTGTACATATTCTATCCTATTACACACATGTTTTAATGTTTCTTCTGTTAATGGCAATGGTAATAAGTCGTGAGTATTTGTTCCTAAAACTCCTGTCCAACATAAATGATCACTAATCCATTTTGGCTTAACTTCTTCTGATAAAATTTTTAGCTTTTTCAAATAGTCTATACTCAAAGGTTCTGTACTACCTATAGACATAGATACACCATGCATGACAATAGGGTAACGTTCTGCTATTTGCTGCAAAATGTATCTAGGTTTCCCATGTGAATACATGAAATTTTCCGAAATTATTTCAAACCAATCTACTTCAGGAAAATGCTCTAATATATGCTGAAAATGTGTATGGCGTAAGCCTAATCCCAATCCAAGATTTGGTAGAGATTTAAGAGTTTCTTTAAGTTTATTTTGTTTCAAATTATCTAAAGTTTAAGAACAAGTTCCTCCTCCACTTAAGCCACTAGCTCCGCAAGCAGCATATCCGCTAAAGTTTTTATTTATATATTCCATTGTTGGCCCTCCTTCTATTGGAGAATCTCCAAATTGTCGATTAGCTTCTAACATTTTTTCTTCAAAAACAACTCTTGCTCTTTTCCATACGCTTTTTCCTCTATTTGGTCCCTCGGTAGAGAAACGCTCTGCATTAATTGGCACTGCACAAGAGCCTTGCCAAGCGCATGAATTATTTCCTGGGTTATTTTGTTCATCTGGCGTGCCGTATAAACCACAACCGCCTTGATTTCTACAATCATTAAGAGTATGGCATGAATGCATCGCAGCTGTTGCACAATGTCCTGTTCCTGCACAATCATTTGTCCCTAAACGATCATGTCCTTTACAAGCATTTAACCCCATACAAGCATGTAATTCTTTAGGGTTGGGTATTACACTAGGTCCGGATGGTGTACTACAACTTGATGGTTTAGTACTACAACTAGACGGTTTTGTTCCGCAACTTGAAGGAGGTGTTCCACAACTTGCAGCTTTAGATCCAGAGTTTGGAGGTGTTCCACAACTAGATCCAGAACTTTTTTCATCGTTTACTGGGCTATATATAATATTTTTCATAATTCTTTATATCATTTTTATTTTAGGCAAAACTCACTTTATTTTCAATAACATTTACATCTGGAAGGTCTTTTATTCTTCCAACAATATCGTCCCATCCTAATTTAGGATTTGCAGCAGAAACTATTTCTGCTAATGCTACTAGCTCACTTTTTGCTAACTCTTTAGATGTAAATTCAAAGTTTTCGAAACTTGGAGACAAATTATATGTCTTTTTATCTGTTCCTATGTAAGTTAGACTTCTCATTCCCCCTATAATTTTATCTAAAATAAAAATCATTCCTTTATGCATTCCTATATAAAACATACTAGATTGTGCAGTACCAATTAATGTAAAGCTCATCTCCGTCATCCATAACAAATATGAATAAACAGCATTATTTAAATCTACAATAAGTTTATAGTTTTCTGATAAATCACCAGATTTTGGATTATCTGGGAAATTATGGATAAATTGAGACTTCTCGTCTTCTGTTAGTTCTAAATCAAAAAACTTTGTGTTTAACTCACTATATTTATACCAATGACTTTCTTCTTCATGTGATGGATCATCATATTTATGTGTTGGACCTGTACGGAAACCTTCTCCTTGCTCTGAGATCTCTGTTATTGCAGCTAAAGCATCTTCTTTATTTTTAATTTGTTTCAATCCACCACTGTCATCACTATTAACATACTCTACAGTAGAGGCAGAATGTGCCGCATCTTTTGCATACACTGTATCTATGTTATTTGGTGTATAGTAACCTCTTCCATCTACTAATTGATTATCTGGATTAGAGTAGTCCCATGGATCTGTTTGTTTTACTAATTCAGCTATATATTCGTAAAATTGCCCTAGGGTTTCCCATTGATCTCCTTGTGGAGCTTCTTCTACTGGTGCTGGCTTTTCAACATCCATAAATTTTTGTAGCTGTGATTGAGTTAGTTTAGATAACCCTATAGAAAACCCATCTTTATGATGCAATAAATTTGTTGGATAACTTTTTGGAGATTTATTATAAATTGCTGGAGAACCACCTAAAGATTTCAAAATATTACTAGCTAATGATAAGTGTAACATTTCTTCTACCGCAACACTCATTAACACACCTCCTGCTTTATTAGCAAATGTGTTTATTTCATTAGCTCTTTTTTCGTCTTTAATTGTTAACGTTGGGGTACGATTTATAGAATAATAGGTATATAAGTACAACGGAATTGTACTTAACTCTACTTCTACAGCTGTCTGCAAATGATTACGTAAATCTTCTAATTTTTCTGGTGTAAGCATATTATTATTGTTTGATTAGAGTATTGACATTAATGTGTGGCCACCCAATAGTTTTTCCTTTTGGGGTTCCTTTTACAGGAAAATTAATATTGGTGTTTTGAGAATATTGTAATTGTTGAAATGTTTGCCCTGTATTAGAATCTTTGACAGTTTCTATCCAGAACATACTTTCAAAAGCTGTTGCATCTGCATTTTTATCAATTGATGGTATATTATTAATACCTCCATTATTTGCTGTATTTACATGAAGGTTAGTAGTACTAATAATTTTTTTTCCTTCTTTTTCTTGTTTATCGAGATAGTCTATTAGATATTGATTAGGTCTTCTTGTAACAAAACCAGATAGATACACATCATTATAAACCGCTTCTCCATAACCAAATTTAGGAAAGTCTAATACTGGGGATGCATTTAAACCTGGATCTATCTTTGGCCTTCCATTAGTTACAGATGAATTACCTAATGCCATAATAGCATCTCCATGGGGTACTGTAGAAATGCGAGCTAAATTATAACCATCATTATCTTTAGAACCATCTAATAGTTCCCAAATACCATTCTCGGCATGCATTAAGCTATTATCTCTAGCATCGTGTATCATTAAACTGTACATCAACGTAGGTATATTTTCTATAGTTTTTAACCCTCTATTTGGTGTTGGACTACTTAAAGCATTAATTGATATAGTTTCGTAATAAGGAGCAACTAGCAATGTAAAACTTCCTTTTTGGTCTGGAACAGCTATAAGATTAACTCCTTGATTTCCAGACCACGTCCCTATCAACCCAGCTAATGGACCATACTTGCCTGCCATTTCTTGATTGGACAATCCCAATCTAGATATTTTGTCTGCACTCATAATTTGGTTATTTTAAGTTAGTTTCGTTAAAAATTTAGGCTTCATAAATGTACTTTTCTGTTCTTTTAAAAAACCAAGTATAAATACCTGTTTTTTAATTTAGAAAGAAACTAAATAACTAATACGCAGTATGATAGAGGTAACAATGTTGCTAAACAAACTCTACTCCTTTGTTTTTTGCAAAGACTAAAATGTTGACTTCTAGTTAATAAGTGTTAAAAAAAGATTTTTTAATTGTTAAAATTGAATTATATTTTTACTTTCGCTCTCGTATTTCTTCAATATTGAAATGTACCCTTCCCTCGCAAGTAATCATAAATTGTGAAACATCTCAAGTATCATATTATATTAATAATTGCTCTCATTATTGGTGGGATTGTATTACAACACCTTATTAATTCTTATAATGATACCGAGAAACAAAAACAAATAGATAAATTAAATAAAATTCACCTTAATGCTGTCTCTGATGCAGAATCGGGAATTGATAACTATGCAACACTTGTATCCTCAATAAGAGGTTATGTGAAAAATTCTAGAGAGTTTCCTAAAGAAGAGCATATTCAAAATTACTTACACGATTTACTTAAAGACTTAAAATTTAATGATTCCTTACTAGTAAATTATGTTGATAAAGATCATGTAATTAAGTATGTTATCTCTCCAAATCAAATAGATCCGTCTAACTTAAAAGAAATTTCTGCTAAAAAATTTAGACCTAAAGAAGAATTAAAAAAACTTGAAGAATTAATGATGCAAGATAGTATAAGACTATTTCCTCCTATTAATTTAAAAGAAGGTTGGGCTGGTTTTCCATTTAATTTTTCAGCAAAAAACTACGAAAATGAAGTTGTTGGTTATATCTCTCCTATTGTCGATGTAAAATACTTATTAAATACATTTTATGACAATGATAGGGATCATCAATTCATACACCAGTTTACAATAAATAACTCGATAGATTTATCTCGAGAAGCGGTTTATGATGGTACTAAAATTTACAATACAAATAGAGATCTTGAATTTTACAGAAACTTTGATTTTTCAAATAAAGATATTATTTCCTCTAGTATTAACCTTTATGGTTTAAATTTAAATATTACAAGTGCCTATAAAGAAACTCCAACTATAAATAAAGCTTTTATATGGCTATCTTACTCTTGGTATATTATTTTTATGCTATTTTCAATTATATTATTGTTTCAATTATCTAAGAACAAAAAACTTAATACTGGACTGAAAGTTGCTAATACGGAAATAGAGTTAAAAAATGAAGCTTTAGAACATAACTTACATAAAAATCAAACTTTAATAAAAGAAATTCATCATAGAGTTAAAAATAATATGCAAATGATTTCTGGCCTATTAGAATTACAAGAAGATGAATATCAAGATAAAAAAATTATAAAAGCTTTAGAAGAAAGTAGAAATAGAATACAATCTATGTCTTTAGTACATGAGAAACTATATAATAGTACTTCTTTACGAGATATTAAAACTAAAGAGTATATAGTTCAACTCATTGCTTTTGTAGAGAATACTATTGGCAGTAAAGAGGTTTATGTCTCAAAAGAAATTAATGTTCCAGATGATTTAATTTTTGATGCTGATACTACAGCAAATCTTGGTTTAATTATTAATGAATTAGTGACTAACTCTTATAAATATGCATTTTCTAAAAAGAGCAATAATAAAATTAAAATTTCGATTTCTAAAAAAACCGAAAGCTTTGAATTAATTTATTTGGATAATGGTAATGGTTTAAACAAGGATTTCGATTTTGAATCTAACGATTCACTAGGCATGAAGTTAGTTTATGTTTTAACAGAACAGCTTAACGGACAAATTAAATATGATAATAATGCAGACACTTTTGTTATTTATTTTAAAGCCATGGAATTTATAATATAATTTCACTTATTTTTAAAAGAAAGCATAATGTTTATTGTTGGATTAGATACTAGAGTTTTACTTTTAAATATTCAAGTTTTTCTTTCTATTGAATAATAAATTTTGTATTGATCTTTTTTTGAGAGTATGTTTGTTACCAACAAAATCTACTAATAGCAAGTTATTGCGTTATTACACTACTATACTTAGCGTTTATTACAATAGTTTTAGTTGTATTTATACTATTACTAGGATTATTCTTTATCGTTTTATTACTTATATTTTTATTATTAAATAGTGATCGTTTTCCTTTAAAAATTAAATTAAAATCTATCGATTTTGGTAATTTAAGTGATGCTTCACTATTTTCTAGAACAAGATTTAAGTTATTAAATGAAGGTAAAATATCTTTAATTATTAAATCACCAAAACTACCATCTATTACAGTATTTCCTCCTAAACGGTTTACTACTACATTTGATGACACTGAATTTAAAATAATATTATTTACATTTTTGAGCTTGGCATTTTCAACATAATTTAATCCTAACACTCCTTCTGTCCAATCATTTACATTAACATCTGAGTAAGATATATTAATGGAAGTATCACTTCCATTAATGTTATCTGCTTGTAATGTTGCATGCGCAATATTTCCTTTTGGGTTATGTATTACAGAAACCATTTTAAGTTCACCATGCTTAACATTTAGTTTTATTTTTGCTTTTTTAGGCATTTTTATTTTAATTACCTTTCTTACTTGTTGATTTGTAGCTCCTTGAAAAAATAAATTATTATTTCCTCTTACTCTTTCTTCAAATAACTTAGCATACTCTTCATTTTCTTTCTCTAAAGCTCTAGCTCGTTCTTCTATAATTAAGGCATTCCCTTCCATTTTATCAGCAAAGTTTTTTTCGAAATCTTTTCCCCATGCTTCCATTTTTTTTCCAAACTTTTCTCCAAACTCTTTTCCAAATTTTTCTCCCCAAACTTCCATTTTCTTTTCAAAGTCTCCGTTAAATTTTTTGCTAAATTTCTCTCCAAACTCTTTTCCCCATACTTCCATTTCTTTTTCATAGGCTTTAAAATCTACTTTACTAAACTCTTTAGCCCAAGCTTTCATTTTTTCTTTATACTCCTTACCATATTTTTTCTCATAGGTTTTACTCCATTCTTCTAAGTATTTTTCCCCATCTTCTTTGTACTTATCATAATCGAAATTTACATTAGAGATCCCTTCTGGTAATTCTGGCAATTCTGGTAGTTCTGGCATATTAGCTTCAAGCATTTGCTCTTCTATTATTACCATATTTTCTAATTCTTTTAAGTTTTCTAGAGCTTTTAAACTTTCTAGCTCTACAAATAACTCTGGCATTTCTGTAATTACTGGCATTTCTGCTAATTGTCCTTCTAAACGTTTTAAGGCTTCTAAAGAAGTATTATCTAGATTGCGTATTTCTGTTATTTCCCATAAACCTCCAGATTTATTAGATTCTATTGTTACCTCTTCTGTTGTTCCATTAATATTTACTTTCCAAGCTTTTAATGCTTTCTGTAATTGTTCTTTTGTTAACTTATCACTTTCCATGTAGGCTTCTACCTCTATATAGTTTTTGTTCCAAGTATCAACTTCAATATCTGTATGTGTTGTGTTTAAGTTTATAACAACATCCTTATTTGCTTTTATAGACTGAGATGCCTTCTCTAATTTTTGTTGTGCAGATAGACTAAATGTCAATAAGCAAATGATGATTAATTTTATATTTAAAAATTTCATTGTTTTGGTTTTAACTGTGATGCAAAATATATTTTACATCACCTATTCGTTTTTTGATTTTTTGTTACTTTTTATACAATTTTAATTATAAACCATACACGGCTTTAATGCTACTATGCTTGTTCTGCTTCTATAGTATTTAATTGTTTTAATTGTTCTTGAAGACGATACATTAGGTTTAATCTTAATTTCAAATTGTTTATCAAAGCGTTTATGGTTAACTCATCTGGTCCATTTGCTAATTCTAAGGAAAGTCTATTATACTCAATATTTAACTCCTCCAACTTGGCTATATAACCATCAAATAATTCTTTATTTTCTGGTGTTATTTTTACTTTAGAGAGTTCTAAGTTTATATTGGCAACATAATAATCTTCAACCTTTTTAAATTCTGGAGAGATATCTCCTAACGTTGTAATTTTTTTTACTTCAGATCCTTTTTGAGAATCTCCCCCATTATTTACTACTCTTTCAGGCTTTAATTCTGTTGACTTTTCATTAAAAATTTGATAACCTCCATAGCTAACTCCTAAAATAATTATTATACTTGCTGCTATATTTAACCAGCTAAATTTTGGTTTGTTCTGCTGTGGCAAAGCGGTATCTAACTTATCTAAAAAACGAGCTTCATGCCCTTGCTTCATTGTTTCATTTGTTAGTTTGCTATCTTCCTTAAACAGTTCTCTTATCTCTCTAGCCATAGCTTTTTTGTTTTAATAAATCTTGTAATTTAATTTTCCCTCTAGATAATTGTGTTCTCGATGCTACCGCAGATATATTTAGTATTTCTGCAATTTCTTGATGATCGTAACCTTCTATTAAAAAGAGCATGACAACATATTTATATTTATCAGGTAATCGCTCTATTGCTCTTTTAATATCATCTAAAGTTGTATCGTCCTCTACCAACCATTTGTTATTATCTGTAGTATCTACGACTTTTAGGTGCACCTCATCTAATTCTACTAAGCGTTGCTTTTTTAGTTTTAAATGGTCTATACTTTTATTAATAACAATACGTTTTAACCAAGCTCCAAAAGTAACGTCTCCTTTAAATTGATGTAGTTTAGAAAAGGCCTTTATAAATGATTCTTGTACTACATCTTCTGCCTCAGCTGTATTAGTAATAAATCGCTTAGCTATACAATACATACCATTGCAATACTTATTATACAATTGTAATTGTGCTTTACGATTGTTCTGCTTACACAACTTAATAATATCTGTCGAGACTATTTTCACTTTTGGTTTTTGGTTGCTGTTCTCATTAAAGACGACACAAAAATTATTATGTTGCAAAAAAGTTACATTTTTTTTCTGAATGTATAAGAAAGATAAAATTTTGCGTTTTTATAACAGTTATTATTTATAAACTGTTTTTTTTTGAAGTATCTTTATCCTTTCAAATTTTTAGCGTAATGAGCATCTTTTTAAAGCGCCTTATAGTACTATTATCCATAATTGCAGTAGGTGTATTTTGTTACTCCTACTTTACTGGAGGTATTTTAAACAAACCTTTAAGTCCTAAGAAAACTGTAAGTTTTTCTGTAGACGATATAGAATTAGAAGTATTTTATAATAGGCCTTCTAAAAGGAATCGTGTTGTGTTTGGTGCTTTAGTTCCTTTCAATGAAGTATGGCGAACAGGAGCAAATGAAGCAACCACTTTTAAAACGAATAAACCCTTAAATATTAACGGTAAAGTTCTTCCTAAAGGAAAATACACGCTTTGGACCATTCCAAATAATGATTCATGGGATGTCATCTTTAACTCTAAACAATACAAATGGGGAGTAGATGAAACCATGAAAGCCATGAGAAATCCTAATTTTGATGTTATTATTTATTCTGCTCCTGTACAAAAACTAAATACTACAGTAGAACAGTTTACCATTGCTTTTGATAATTCCACAGATAACTTATCTTTAACCATGGCTTGGGACGACACTAAAATTGTTGTGCCTTTAAAATAAAACAGATCTTGAATATAGAATCTAAAAAATCTGCATTAAAGGAAAACGATGGTATTTCTCCTCCAGAAATAACCAATGCTTCTTCTATTTCTAAAATTAAATCGAAGCGTAGAAAACAACCAAGCGCAGTTGATTTAGTTAAAGCCATTTTAAAAGGAGACATTACTGCTTTAAGTAGGGCCATCACTCTTGTGGAAAGTAGAAATAGTAAACACTTAGAAAAAGCTAATGCTATTATAAAACAGTGTTTACCTCATGCCAATGCATCAGTTAGAGTTGGTATAACAGGGGTTCCAGGTGTTGGAAAAAGCACCTTTATAGAAGCCTTTGGTAGTTACCTAACTAGTATTGGTAAAAAAGTTGCTGTACTTGCAGTAGATCCTAGCAGTACACTAACTAAAGGAAGTATTCTAGGTGACAAAACCCGAATGGAAGATTTAGTTAAAAACAAAAATGCTTTTATTAGACCTTCTCCTTCTGGCGACTCACTTGGTGGCGTTGCTAGAAAAACACGTGAAACTATTATATTATGTGAAGCTGCGGGTTTCGACACTATTATTATAGAAACTGTAGGCGTAGGACAAAGTGAAACGGCTGTGCATAGTATGGTCGACTTCTTTTTACTTTTAAAATTAGCTGGTGCAGGAGATGAATTACAAGGTATTAAACGTGGTATTATAGAAATGGCAGATGCTATTGCTATTAATAAAGCTGATGCCGATAATGTAAAGCGTGCAAAACTAGCAAAAGTAGAGTTTAATCGTGCCTTACATTTATATCCCGAAAAAGGTTCTGGCTGGCAACCAAAAGTGACAACTTGTAGCGCTATTAATAAAGATGGTATAAATACTATTTGGGATATTATTACTGAATATATAGCTATAACTTCAGCAAATAGTTATTTTCAAACTAAACGTAGCGAACAAAATAAATTTTGGTTATTACAAACTATTGAAGAACAATTAAAGCAAGAATTCTTTAATCATCATACTATAAAAGCTGAGTTGAACAAACAATTAACTTTAATTGAAGCCAATAAAACGACTCCTTTTGCAGCTGCAGACTATTTATTGAATTTGAAGTAATACTATCTGGCTTACTCTTTACATGGTATAAAATTATATTTATGAATTCCTACCTTCATAGTAATGGCAACCAATAATCATCTTTTTCTATTTAAAGCTCTTACAGACATAGTAATGAAAATACTTTAGCAACTTGGTCTTTTCATGAGTTAAACATCTAATTCCCTTAAAAATATTGTTTTTAAGTATAAACATGGGTAATGAATTTAAAAACTATATACTCACTAATGAGCGTAACCTGAAAAGCCATTATTAAACAGAGTAAGGATATAAATTTAAACTTCAAATTATGAAAAAACAAACTTTGACTATTATAATGATGATACTCTCTATCATTATTTTTAATAGTTGCGAAAAGGAATCCCTTGAAAGGGAAAGTGAAACAAACTCTTTAGCTAGTAAACAGCTAGCAACTGGACCAAAACATCAACAGGTTATAGATAATATTGCTCCTGATCGAGAGCTATTGTCAGAAGAAGAATATTTTAAAACCATTGGTCAATTAAAAGGAAAAAGCAATGGATTTAGCTTAAGCTATAGTAAATCATGCTTAGATTATGATTTTTCAACTTGCGTTCCATCTGGCGCAGATATTTATGACTTTCACTTATTTAAAAACGGTGCTCATTATAGTTATCTAGGATCTACATACGATCCCTTTGATAATTGTTTAAATTTTACTCAGTATAATTTACCTGATGGATCTTATTCTGTAAAAGCATACATTTATATCTGGGATTATGTTAATGGAAATGGATACCTATCATGGTGGACAGCCGCAACTCCTGCTGTAACAATCTATAATAATTATAATTCTTGGACTGGAGCAGGTTACGGATCTGATGGTTGGCATATAGGAGATTTTAATGGAGATGGTAAGGATGATATTTTTAGATATGTCCCAGGTAACTCTGGAGCAGATGTGTTTTTATCTACAGGAAGTAGCTTTGTACAATCTGGAAGCTGGACAAGTGCAGGTTATGGTTCAGATGGTTGGCATATAGGAGATTTTAATGGAGACGGTAAAGATGATATTTTTAGATATCTTCCTGGAAGTTCAGGAGCAGATGTATTTTTATCTACAGGAAGTAGCTTTGTACAATCTGGAAGTTGGACTGGAGCTGGTTACGGATCTGATGGTTGGCATATAGGAGATTTTAATGGAGATGGTAAGGATGATATTTTTAGATATCTTCCTGGAAGCTCAGGAGCTGATGTGTTTTTATCCACGGGAAGCAGTTTTGTACAATCTGGAAGTTGGACTGGAGCACATAACGGATCAGATAGCTGGCATGTAGGAGATTTTAATGGAGACGGTAAAGATGATATTTTTAGATATCTTCCTGGAAGCTCTGGAGCAGATATGTTTTTATCTACAGGAAGTAGCTTTGTGCAATCTGGAAGTTGGACTGGAGCACATAACGGATCATATGGTTGGCACATAGGAGATTTTAATGGAGATGATAAAGATGATATTTTTAGATATCTTCCTGGAAGCTCAGGAGCAGATGTGTTTTTATCTACGGGTAGTAGTTTTGTACAATCTGGAAGTTGGACTGGAGCAGGAAATGGAACAGATGGTTGGTTCTTAGGAAAGTTTAATAATGGAAATACAACAGATATTTTTAGGTATATTCCATGCGAAACAGGAGCAGATATGTTTTTATCTACAGGTTCTGCTTTTGTTAACTAATAATAGATCTCATAAATTAAAACATAAAAGAGTCTAATTATATTACTCTTAAATTTAATTTTAAGAAGTATCGGATACTCTTTAAAACCCTCAATTAAAAAGTTAAAGCTTTAAAAATGTTGAGGAAACTATAAAGATTTATTTCTACAAAAAAGCGCAACATAATTTGTTGCGCTTTTTACTTATGGGACTATTCTAAACTTTAATAAGAGGCTCTTTAATAATAACATTCCTCCAATTTAAATAGAATACACTATACAGCTAACCATAACTACTACTCCTATAGTATAGACTGTAGTTCTATTTATAATATACTATTATTAAGCACCTCTTAAACTTCAATTAAATTATTGGGCTTATCGCTTTTCTACTTTAAAAGCAAAATGCTGACCTCCTATTCTTTTTTGTTTGTTGTATTGTTCTACTTCAAATTCAAAAACATCTTTATTGTACCTTAATCGTTCTGGGTTAGCAATAAATTCTATATCTAATGCTAATGTTTGCGAAATATCTAATTTAAAATCTAACAATCGTGCATTTCTATCGACTACTAAATACCCTCTATTAGTTTCTTCAATCCCTTTAGTTCGTAATTGCCCTGTTTCTTTTAAATATTTTATTAAAGGGCTTTCTGGGCTAATGTATAACTCTCCATTATTTAATACATTTTTAATTCTTGGAATATCAAATCGTAATGTGTATACCTTTGGACTTCTAGTATAATTAGAGACTAGTACAGAAGCATATCTCCCACCAGAAGGAACACTTACCGTTACATTTTTCCAAACTATATTATTATTATTTTTTACATTATTACCTAAATTGGTAGTTTCTGGCGATGTCATTCCAAAAGGAGCTGTACTACTTGTTTCTATTCTAGACAATAAGCAGAAATGTGCTTTATCTGCTCCAAAAGCGGCATAGTCATTAGGATTAGGTGTATTATTCCATTGAAATTCTAAAATAGTATAGCCAGAGCCACTTACAGCTCCTGTAGATTGTACTCCTAAAGGCGATCCATATACAGGAGAACCTACACTTCCATCCCATGGTGTTGGCCAACTTAAACCAGTAGATGCCTTAGCCCAATATAATCTTACATTAGCACTTGCAGATGCAGTACATCCTCTATTACGTATTTTTACATAAACATAATTTGTAGCTCCTCCTATTGGGTTTTGATGTTCTTCATTAGTTAAACCATCATTACTGTTTCTTACCCATATATCTTCACTTCTATAAAATCTAGTCGATTCATTATTAGGTTCGTTTCCTACATCTGCATCTGTATCTTTCGAAAATAAATCGGCTCCTGCTATTGCTGGTGGAGGTATATCTCCTTGAGAGCTTGTAATACTGGCTCTTGTTGTATATAATACAGCATCCATGCGCTCAGATTGTCCTAATGTAAACATCGTCATACAATCATCATCTACATAATCCATAAAATTCATATACATATCTCCATTTGGTCCATTACTACATGATGTTGATGGAAAACTAGGGCATCCTAAATTATAAATGCCTTGGTTAGGTGTATCGGCAACATAATCACTCCACGCACATACATCTGCTTCATTTTGGTCATCTCCCCAAATGTGTCTTAAGTTTAACCAATGCCCAATTTCATGTACAGCTGTTCTCCCCAAATCAAAAGGAGCTGTTGCAGTTCCTATATCCCCAAAATACTGGTAATCCATAACCACACCATCTTCTGTTGGTCTAGATGCTAAATCTGATGGAAAAGATCCATATCCCAAAAGCGAACTCGATAAATCGCAAACCCACATATTTAAATATTGACTAGAATCCCAACCATCTGCTCCTCCACTACTAGCAAACTTTACGGGGTTCCTTGATGTCGCTGTAGCTGCCAAAGAGTTGTAACCAAAGGATGTTACAGCTGTACTCGTTCTTGTTATCCCTGTTGTTGGATTACAATTCTCATCTCTTTGTGCTAGTTTAAATTCAATCTTAGCATCTGCAGCTAAACCACTAAAAACTGAAGGTATGGTACTTGCATCTGCATTATTTCTTCTAAAGTCTCTATTTAAATTAGCTATCTGACTTTGTATTTGAGCATCCGAAATATTTTCTGCACTTGTATTATAAACTACATGCACTACTACAGGTATAGTAACTACTTGCGATCTAAAATTAGACAAACCTCCCTGTCTTAAGTTTTCTACATAATTGGTTATTCTATTCTCTAAGTTTCTTTCATTTCTTGCAAACTCTGGTTCATTTTCTAAACGTTCTTGGTAACCATTCATAGTCCCGCAATTTCGTTCTCCTTTAATTCCTGTTTGGTCTTTTATTGGACCACAAGCACATATAGTTAATAAAAAAAATATTAGTGCTTTAAGTTTCATTGTTTTCATAATTAGTATGTTTTTATTGTTAACAGCGTATTTTGTTGTTTTAAATACGATACAAAATTGCACACTACACGACTTAATATCAACAGCTTAAAACCCGTTTATTTTACTTTTTTAACGGCTTTAAAAGAGGAAAAAGACTTTTATATATTAAAGGATAAACACTAAAAATATACTTCACTGTGTAATTTACAGTAAATCAAACACATATAATATTTTGCAAAAACAAAAAATACTATTAACTAATGTTTATTTTTTAAGAAAGGAAATTACCTTTATAATATAAGGAAAAACACCCTATTATTCATCTTAAAAATAATTTAAAATTATGATTATCAGTTGATTACAAAAAATTAAAGATACCTTACTTTTTTAAACATGTAGAAACTACTTATAATTATACTAAATTTGTATAAACCAAAAACCCTCCATAATTATGAAAAAATTTTATCCCTCGTTAGTTATTACACTAACCCTGTTATTAATTATTGTAACTGGCTGTAAATCGCTTCCAAATATAGATTACCCAAGTAATCCTAATGAAACATTACAAGGTCACCTTATTACAAAAGAACGTGCCTTAGAAATTAAAAGTCAATACGATTCTCTTAGATTAGATTTATTTGAAGAAAAATTAAAAGATGTATACAATAATGATTTTGAAGACACTCAATTTGTATGGATCTCATTAGACAAAATGAAAGCTTATCTTAAATATTTAGAGCGAATTCAAAGAAAAAATAGAGACAAGAATGTTTCTGGTATACGTATTTATTTTGCAGCCTATCCAGATAGAACAAATGAAAAATATCCGGGCAATCAAACTAGTTTTATGGTACCAACTGTAAAAACAAACTTTAATGACCCAGATTTTAATATTATGAATCATTTACCTTTTGTTATACAGCCCTACGCACCTAATGATCCAATTAAAGGAAACTTTATACCTCTTGAAAATTTAATGATAAACTACAAAAAAGAAGATAGAATGGCTTTGTATAATAAAACTATAGGGCTTCAAAAAGCTGCAATTCGTTCTTCTCAAGCCATTAGCAGTTCAACAGCTGCTGCAACGCAAAAAAACAATGAAACGAATACAATATTAAATGAGTTTAATTTAGCTCCTCCTCCTAAAGATGATGAATAATAGTTTTTATATATGGATATTAAAAATCTAGTAGATTTACTTTCTAAAATAGGTACTATAATAGTATATATTACTGCAATAACAGGTAGTATATACTATTATAAGTATAAACATACAGTTTTAAAGTATTTACTATTAGTATTGTGGTATGCAGTAATTAATGAATCTTTAGGATATTATATAAGAGTATATACAAGTATAAACAATACGCTACTATACAATATTTATTATTTGATTTATTTTTCGTTTTTATTTTTACTGTTTAGGAAATACGTAAAAGAGAATAAGCATAAAAAGTGGATTACCATATTTCATGTTATTTATGTAATCAGTTTTTTTATTAATGGTTTTAATCAAGACTACTTACAGGAAATTCAAGTAACTCCCTATATTATTGGTGGCTCATTAATTATAACATCCATAATTTTTTACTTCTCAGAAATTTTAAACACTAATAAAGTTTTATATGTTTCTAAAAACTTATTGTTTTGGGTTAGTGTAGGTTTATTATTAATCTTTGCAGGAACTATACCTGTTAGATTCATTATTAATTACTGGGACGAAGATGTAGTTGCTTATGATTCCCTAATAAAACTTGTTAGTTTTATTTTATATATTGTTATGTATATCTGTTTTATTGTAGGGTTTATTTGTAGTGAAAAAGACAGTAAATATTAATATTATAAATTTATGGCTGAAGATTCAAGTGACATAGGGCAATTAACTATTTTGATAGCCGTTGGTACTTTAGTTTTTCTATGTATCATTATCATAATATTATTTATAATTTTTCAAAAAAGAAAAAACATCCTTCTTTTAGAACAAAAAGAATCAGAAAAACGTTTTGAGCAAGAAATAGGAAAAACTCAAATAGAGATTAGAGAAGAAACCTTTAGAAACATTAGCTGGGAGCTTCATGACAATATTGGGCAATTAATAACACTAGCAAAAATACAATTGCAAAATGGTGATACTATTGAGTCGGTTTTAGAAACGTTAAATAAAGGACTAAAAGAATTAAGGACCTTATCTAAAGCAATAAATCCTGAAGCATTAAAAAACATATCCTTAGTAACAGCAATAAATCAAGAAATTAATAGATTTAACCGTATTCAGTATATAGATGCTAAACTGGAAATAATAGGAGAACAAAAAAAATTAAACCCAGAAGTAGAAATTGTTTTTTTTAGAATACTACAAGAGTTCTTTTCTAATACTATAAAACATGCTAAAGCAACTGAGCTTAATGTTATTATTGATTATGGAGACGCAAGCATAGATATTACTGCAAAAGACAATGGTAAAGGTTTTGATAAAAATAATTTAGATAGTGTAGGTATTGGTTTAACCAATATTTGCAAAAGAGCACAACTTATTAATGCCAAAGCTACAATAGATTCGGTTGTAGGCGAAGGCACCTCTATACATATACATTATGTATATTAATACACTTACAAATGGAAGCACATAAAATAGTAATTGTAGAAGATCATATGCTATTATCGCAAGCGATAAGTAGCTTAGTAAACTCGTTCGATAATTTTAACGTTTTATATTTATGTAAACACGGTAAAGAATTAGTTACCAAACTAAAGATTCCTAAAAACATTCCAGAAATTGTACTTATGGATGTTAATATGCCAATTATGAACGGTATTGAAACAACAGAATATTTAAAAGCAAATTATCCAGATATTAAAGTCATTGCGCTTTCTGTTGAAGAAGAAGAAGATACCATTATAAAAATGCTAAAAGCTGGAGCAAAAGGATATTTACTTAAAGATGTAGAAAAAAGTATTCTAGAAGAAGCTTTAAATGAAGTTATAAATAATGGGTATTACCATACTAAAGATATTTCTAATCTGCTTATTAGCACTTTAAATGAAGATTATAAAGATTCTAAGATACAGTTAAAAGATCGAGAAATAGAATTTATAAAACATGTTTGTACAGAGTTAACCTATAAAGAAATTGCTGAAAAAATGTTTTTAAGCCCAAAAACTATTGACGGTTATCGTGATGCTTTGTTTTTAAAATTACAAGTAAAAAACAGGGTTGGTTTAGTTATTTATGCTATAAAAAATAAAATTATAACACTTTAATATTTATTTTTAAAATACTTTATTTTTTTAGCTAAACGATTTGGTAATAAAGGTGTAAGTAATTGTCCTATATAATTTTTAGAAAAATCTTCTTTAATACCAAAAGCTTCTGGTTCTTTGTCTGGGCAAACATAGGTTCCAAATACAACATCCATTAAAGGTGAGATGTTAGCATAATTACCCGTATCTTTATTTAAATCATGATGCCAATGGTGTAGCTCTGGAGAACCAATAAGTTTACGTAAAAATGGTAAAGGCAAGCGTACATTAGAATGAATGTATATTGCCCATATACCTCTAAAAGCGATAAAACCTCCTAAAGTTTCTAGTGGGAATCCTAAAACAAATGCGGGTAAATTAATAATACCTATGGTATAAATAGAATCTAAAGGATGTTCTCTATGCGCAGCCAACCAATCTAAATGTTCTGCACTATGGTGTACTTTATGAAAACGCCATAAAAAGGGAACTTGATGTTGTAATCTATGCGCCCAATAAATACAAAAATCACTTAATACAATAACTTCTATTGCTTGTAGAACATAAGGTTGCGATGCTACTTTTTCTCTAAATACATCTGGAATAATAACTAATAAATAGTCACTAAAATAATTGAGTACAAATAAAACAAGGCTTCCAAAAATTAAATACTGGCCTAAGAAATAACACAAATCTAAAACCCAATTAGGTCTAAAAAAAACTTGCCCTTTTTTGGCAGGAAATATACGCTCCATAGGGTAAAAGACTACTACTAAAAAACAAAAACTAAGAGCTGTATATTTTAAAATTTCTAAATAATTCAAAACTCTATACCTAAATATATTTTTACTATTTGCTTAAACATATTTTTTACCATTGTATACTTTGGAGAAGGATTCTCTATCTCATTTTCATCTATAAACAATTGAATACTTTTAGAACTACTTATTATTTCGCTACGGTTATTTACTTTAAGTCCTTCTATTAATTTATAGTGATCCAAAAACGAATCTACTTTTATTCTATTTATTAAAACTCCTCTTTCGTTATTATGCGTGTTAACTTCAATCTTATAATCTTTAAAACGATTCCAATAGAAATCTACTTTATCTTTCTCTTTTATATGTTGCTCTAAACTTGTGTGACTTTTTAAAGTATTATTTTCTACTAATTCTATAACTTCATTTAAATCATAATCATTAGAGATGCCTTCAAAAACTTTATTTGTAGTAAATCGAATTCTTTTAATATTTAATTCCCATAGCTTATCATTTATCTTTTTATCTTGAGTTTTAAAACGGGGATATTCTTTATATAAAACAGGGGATTTAGATCCATGAATAATTTTATTTCTAAACGTCTCTAATGTATAGGTTTTAACTACACTTTTTTCTGCTGTGAGTTTTAATGTATCTATCCTTAAATGAAAAACATAATTAATTATTAAACGTCTATGTTTATCTATAGAATCATTTTTAACAATAAAATTACTTACTACTAACTTTGAAGTATCTTCTGGTTTTTCAAATCTAAAAACATCTGCTTTAAAAAGTACAAAGCATATTATTAAAGATAAAAATAAGGTTATCGTTACTGTTTTTTTCAAGCTATTCACAGCTTAAATCTACAAAAAATTAGCTTTATACCATTCTACTTGCGCTCTAACCCCTTCTAGTAAAGTAGTTTGTGGGTTATAATTTAATAACTTTCTTGCCTTATCTATGTTAGCTTTAGTACGTAGTTGATCTCCTGCTCTAGCAGCAACATGATCTATATTTATCTTTTTCCCTATAACCTCTTCAACAGCATCAATACCCTCTTGTGTGGTATGCTCTACTTCGGTTCCTAGGTTAATAATTTCTCCATTTACTTTTGTTTCATTAGAGATAACACTTACAATACCATCAACAATATCCCCCACATAAGTAAAACTTCTTAAGTGCGCGGCACTGCCATCATATAGAGGGAAAGCAGTTTCATTATAGGCACATGCAATTAATTTTGTATACATTTTCTCTGGTCTTTCTCTTGGACCAATTACTGAATATAATCGCAACGAACAAGAATCAAATTGTTGCTCTCTACTTTTTTGAAGTACTAATTGTTCTGCTGTTAATTTAGTTACACCATAATGAGATGCTGGTTTTGGTGCTATACTTTCTGGAAAAGTTGCTTCAAGTCCATAAATTGAAGAAGTACCAATATTAACAAATAACTTTAAATCATTAAGCTGTAAAGCATAATCTATTAAATTCTTGGTTGCAATAATGTTATTTGTAAAATAATCTTCAAAAGTAGAAGTTGCCGAAATTCCTGGCTGTGCAGCAAAATGAAAAATATAATTAATATCTTTTGGTAATACATTGGCAAGATCATCGTCTCTTAGATCTTTATTTATAATAGTAACCCCTTTATCTTTTAAAGCTTTTTCATTTAACTGCTTTAAATCTAAGCTATAATAATCGTTAAAATTATCTACTCCGATAACATTATGCCCTAAGCTTTTTAATCGTTCGCTAGTGTGAGAGCCTATAAAACCAGATGCTCCTGTTACTAATATATTCATTATATGTATTTTATATCTTAAAATTAAAGGTGTGCAAATTAAAACGTTAAAATATTATTATATCTTATTCATTTCAAAAAAATCACGTTATCATCTACACTTTAAATCTAGTAAATAAGCTAGACTTTTTAGCTTATAAATTGTGCTTATTTACTACAAAGAAACATATTTTATTTGATACTCATTTTCTATTCTTAAAAAAACAATACATTTGTAAGACTAATAAGAATTTATGAGTTATCATTTTACAATAGTTGTTCCCGTTTATAACGAAGAAGACAATTTATTACGGGTTGAAACAGAATTACTAGCTTACACAAAAATAGCATCTAAAGCAACTAAAATATTATTTGTAAACGATGGCTCTAAAGACAAAAGTCAAGCTATAATAGAAGACATTTGTAACCGTAATCCTGAATTCTCTTACATCCTTTTCAAAGAGAATAGAGGTTTAAGCGCTGCAATAAAAGCAGGGTTTGATTATACAGAAACAGAGCTAGTAGGTTATATAGATTCCGATTTACAAACTGCTCCTTCCGATTTTAATTTACTTTTAGAACATATAGGGCCAAATGATTTAGTAACAGGTGTACGTGCCAATAGAAAAGATAGCTTTGTAAAAAATATGTCATCTAAAATAGCTAACGGTATTCGTAGAAGTTTTACACATGACGGTATGGACGATACAGGTTGCCCTCTAAAAGTAATAAAAACAGATTATGCAAAACGTATTCCTATGTTTAAAGGGCTGCATCGTTTTCTACCTGCAATGATTTTATTGCAAAATGGAACTATTAAACAAATTCCTGTACAACACTTTCCTCGTATTGCTGGAGAAGCAAAATATGGATTATGGAATAGACTTCTTGGGCCTTTAATGGACTGTTTTGCTTATCTATGGATGAAAAAAAAATATATTAACTATGAAGTTGCTAAAAAAGCCTAATGAGCGACTGGATTATATATAGCGTTGGATTTTTAGCACAAATACTATTCTCTTCTAGACTAATAGTACAATGGATAACTAGCGAAAAACAAAAAAAAGTTATTACACCTAGCCTGTTTTGGTCGCTAAGTTTAATGGCTTCTTTTTTATTATTTATATATGGTTACCTACGTAACGATTTTGCCATTATGCTAGGACAAGGTTTAACCTATTATATATACATACGTAATTTACAATTGCAGAACCAATGGCAAAAAGTGCCTAAATTATTACAATGGGTTTTCTTTTTAATGCCCGTTTTTGTTGTTATTTTTTACTATAATAATAATAAAATAGACGTAGCTTTATTATTTAAAAATGAAGATATACCCTTTTGGTTATTAACATTAGGTATAGTTTCTCAAATAGTATTTACATTACGTTTTGTGTTTCAATGGCTATATTCCGAGAAGAAAAAAGAGTCTTCTTTACCTTTAGGTTTTTGGGCATTAAGCCTTATAGGTTCTTTACTTATTTTAACTTATGCTATTTTTAGAAAAGACCCTGTACTTTTTGTAGGCCATATTCTAGGAGCAACCATATATATTAGAAATCTTATTTTATTAAAAAAACAAGATGCTTAAAACCTTAAAAAAATATCCTGTTCTATTTCTTAGTCTATTTGTAGCCATCATGTTACTGCCTAATTTAGATACCTTACAAGTTACTATTATGGAAGCTCGTAATTTTATTACAGCTAGAGAAATGATGGAAAATGATAATTGGATATTAACAACCATGAACGGAGAAGCACGTTACCAAAAACCACCTTTACCAACCTGGTTGTCTGCCATTTCTACAATGATTTTTGGGGTAAAAAGCATTTTTGGAATGCGTTTACCTGCTGTTTTTATGGTTATGATTGTAGGGAGTTATATGTTTTATCTTTCCCGAAGCATATTAAAAAGTAGACTACATAGTATGATTAATGCTTTGGTAGTTGTTACTTCTTTTTATGTTATTGGCATTACTATAGAAGCACCTTGGGATATTTTTGCTCATGGTTTTATGCTTATAGCTATATATAACCTTAATAAACTCTTTAAAAAAGAGCAAACCAATTGGTCTGTAGCAATACAAGCTGGTTTTTTTATAGGACTATCCATACTTTGCAAAGGCCCTGTTTCTATTTATGCACTACTACTCCCCTTTTTATTAGCCTATGGTTTTAGTCTTAAATATAAGTACATAAAACGTAAAACAACAGCCATATTTAGCATGCTCATTATAGCTCTTATAGTTGGGGGTTGGTGGTATTTATATGTTCGCTTTCAAGACCCAGAAACCTTCAATGCTATTACTAGCAAAGAAACTGGAAACTGGACAAGCTATAATGTAAGGCCTTTTTATTACTATTGGAGTTTCTTTACCCAAAGCGGATTATGGACAATTCCTGCTGTTATAAGTTTAATCTACCCCTATTTAAAAACACGTGTATCTCACTATAAAGCATACAAATTAAGCTTTTTATGGACTATTTTCGCTGTAATACTACTTTCTATAATTCCAGAAAAAAAATCACGTTATTTAATGCCTGTACTTATTCCTTTGGCTTTTAATATAGGGTTTTATTTAGAGTATTTATTTAGAAAATTTATAACCTTAAAAGATAAACGAGAAACTATTCTTGTTTATTTCAATTTTGGGCTTATAGCCACAATAGCCATTGCTTTTCCTTTTATTTTATTCTTTGTTTTAAAAATAGAACTGCATAACCCCTGGTTAATATTAGCGGCTATTGTATTTCCTGTAATTGGGGTTTACCTAATAATTCAGTTATTAAAAAAACAAATTAAAAACGTTTTTCTATTAACGGTATTCTTTTTTGCTTCTGTTTTTATTTTTGGGTTACCATTAACAGATGCTTTAAAAAGTGATGCCTATAAGCCTATTTCCGATTTAAGAGCAGAAAATAAAATGCGAGGTATTAAATTGTACGCTTATAATTATATCGCTCCAGAAACTATTTGGAATTATGGTGGTATTATAAAACAAATTCCTATAAAAAATAAAGAATATGTTTTCCCTACCGATAGAGAGTTTGGTATTTTAGTTAATGATATGACCGAAAAGCAAAAAGCTATTTTGCATGCTAATTTCGATGTTAAAGAAATTACTACTTACGATTTAAACTTTGCCACGAAAGGAAGCAAACAATATAATAAACGTTTATTTAGCACTTATTACATAGTTTCAAAAAAACAATAATTATTGTAACGTAAAGCGACGCTGTAAATACTTATCTAACTTATAAAAGGCAAAACCAGATAAGGCTCCAAATAGCATTCCACTAACAATATCTAATGGATAATGTACACCAATGTATACACGACTGTATGCCATTGCAAAAGCCCAAAATAGCAAGATAAAAATCAAGTATTTAAATTTCTCTCTCAACATTAACCCTGTAAATACGGCAACTGCCATAGAGTTAGAGGCATGCCCCGAAAAATAGCCATATTGTCCGCCACACCAAGATTTAACTAAACGCATAGCTTCTGCAACACCTGGTTCATGACAAGGGCGAAAACGTTTAAAACCATGCTTAAACAAATTTGTTACTTGATCTGTAAATGTTATCATTAATGCAATAACAATAAGCGTTAATATAAACATTTTAGTATTTAATTTCTTATACATTAAAAAGATTAAAAGCGCATACAATGGAACCCAATTTATTTTTGTTGTATAAAACATCCAGAAGCCATCCCAAGTAGGAGTTCCTAAACCATTTAAAAATAAAAACAATTCTTGATCTAATTCTATAAGCTGTTCTAACATAATATATTATTTGAGCGTTACTACAAGGGGCGGACTATTCGATATATCTTTTTTGTGCATAAACGCACACAAAAAAGGACATCTCTACTATCCCTAACGCATTAGTCCTCGTAACGAGATACTTCTCTGTCGTAAAAAGCAGTAGCTTCCTTAATTAAATTTTCTGTTTCTAGTTCTAATTCTTTTTGATCGTGAGTATCAAAATCTTCAAACCATTCCACTTCATCATCTTCTAGATTAATAATAAATCTTGGAAAATCTGTATGAATTACAAAAATAGCATTAGGAAAATCTGTATTGTCGCCTAGTATAAATTTAGGAAGTGTCATTATTATGTTATTTTTTTACAAATATAAAAATTTTGAATTCCTGCATTCGCAGTAATCACAATCTATTTTCATTCCGTTTCTACTAACTTTTTAGTTAAATAATTAAAACGAATAAATAATAAAATAGATGCTGTAGTTAGCCCTGCTAATAACCCTAACCAAATACCAAAGCTACCATACATTTCTGCAGTACCTAAATACCAACTCACAGGAAAACCAACAACCCAATAAGATATAAACGTAATTATTGTTGGTATCTTTACATCTTGCAAACCACGTAATGCCCCTAAAACAACAACTTGAATACTATCACTAATTTGAAAAATAGCAGCTGCCAATAGTAATTTTGAAGCTATACCTACCACTTCCATATTATCTTTATAGTTTACTACATCATCAAAATCGACATAAAGTTTTGGTAAAAAGTCATGAAACAAGAAGAAAACAAGTCCAAAACCTATGGCAAGAATAGTACCCATTAAAAATAAAGAAAAGGCTATTCTACGTAACTCAAAATATTGTTTTAATCCTTTTTGATTTCCTACTCTAACCATAGAGGCTACACCTATTCCCATCGCCACCATAAATGTCATGGAACTTAAATTTAATGCTATTTGGTTTGCTGCTTGCGGGTTCTTTCCTAATAAACCACTTAACCATATGGCTGCGGTAAAAATGGCTACTTCAAAAAACATTTGCATAGCACTAGGAGCTCCCAAACTAATAATTTTACGAAGCATTAATTTATCTAGTACAAATAATTTTATATTTGTTACAAACGCTTTTGTTTTTTCCTTTCCTTTTAACAGGTACCATATATACCATAACATAACAAACCTTGATACTAAAGTACCATAGGCCGCCCCTACTATACCTAATTCTGGAAAACCAAACTTACCAAATATAAGAACATAGTTTAAAGCCACATTAACTAAATTAGCAACTATGGTTGCATACATAGGATAACGTGTCATAGACATCCCATCACTAAACTGCTTAAACGCCTGAAAAACTATCATTGGTATTAATGAAAACGCTACTAAGTTTAGGTATGGAATTGCTAACTCGACAACCTCACCAGGTTGCTTCATAAAGTACATTAATGGTTTCGCAAAAAATACTCCAAGAAATAATAGTACACCTAAAACAGTGCATAAAAACAAACCATGCTTAAAAGCCGACTTTCCTTGTTTAAAGTTATTTGCTCCATCTGCTTCAGCCGTTAATGGTGTAATTGCTGTAGAAAAACCAATACCTATAGACATAGCTATGAATATAAAACTATTTCCTAATGATACAGCAGCTAATTCTGCTGTACCTAATTGCCCTACCATAATGTTATCTATAAAACTAACAAAGGTATGCCCTAGCATGCCCAGCATTACTGGTGCTGCTAGTTTCCAATTATATTTAAATTCTTTTGTGTAGCTGCTTAAAACCATGACGCAAATTTAGGCTTTTGGCTTTACTCTTTGCTACATATATGTTATATTTTTAAACAAAATACTATGTCCATCCAATGTATTAAAAGTTATTATCTTACCTTCTTCTTTAAACAAAATATTATTCTTTACTAATCGTTCTTTTACTTCGTTTGCGTCTCCACAAAAGTTAATACTTTGCAGTCCATTTTTTTGTTTTGAGTTCAAGAAAACTCATCATCAAATTCACTACTCCAATAATGTTGAATTTCGATAAATAAATGACTCTGCTGATACATCCATTCTCTATTCTCTATAGCGTCTATATCTGGGTTTGGAGGTTGTAATTTTTTATCTCCTAAAAAGTATAATGTAAATCCAGCACCTCTTTTTACATACATACGCACTAGTAATTTTAAATCCAATACATCTTCATAAAAATTAATACTCTTTACTGGATCCTTTGTTCTAATAGTAAGTAAACCTAAATCTTTTTGATTATGCGAAATAGAATCTAAAACTTCGTGTTGTTTAAATGTTTTTTGAATATACTCTATTTGATGATTTTCAATATCTGTAGTATGGCTAAATAAACTATATCCGCGAATTGAAACGGTGTATTAACACTATAATTTTCATCTTGTAAAGCATTATAAACTTTTTGAATGTCATTAACAAATATGCTATACTTCCAATAATTATCTATTGGCTTCTGTTTATACTCTATCTTTCTTAATGATGGTGTATATTTTAGTTGAATATAGAAATTGGTATTTTCGAAATAAAAATTATAATAAGTACTATCATTCATAGAGAACTCATTCAGTAATTTAAAACCTAAAACGTTTTTATAAAATTGTAATGTTCTTTCTGGTTCTAAAATTTGTAACGTGAAACTCTGTAATTTCATAATGAAAAACAATTTAGCTACTTAAATTTATTATTTAACGCCTAAGTAAATAATTATTAATACTGTTTTAAAACTTTAAACTCATCGTAAGTCAACACCCACTTATCATTAATATGTTCCCATTTTTCTTGATAAATTTTGCCTTCTCCTATAGACATACTCCATTGTGAAGATAAAGATGCTGTATTATTTGCTGTCATTTTAAATTTAGGGTTATGATAAATTAAGTTTGTAGCACCATCTGCAATTAATTTTCTCCAAAAATTATAAATACCTTCTTTTTCATTAATTGTAGCAAATGGTATAGCATGCATTGTAGCATTTTCTGAATAACCATTTCCACAAACACTAGCGTTCCCTGAATTAAAGCCTTGAATCCAATGTTTAGATACTTTTATAACATCTTCTAATACAATATGACTTGCTATTGGATTGGTATTATTCTCTTTTGGTTTATCAAATTGTTCTAGCACTTGAAAATTATCGTAAGCTAATAACCATTGTCCTTCTTTTTTCTCCCATTTTTCTTGATAGATAATACCTCTACCTACATTCATACTCCAATTTGCAGACAAAAAAGCTGTCGTTTCATTAGCGACCTCTATACTTACACCAGTATACACTAAATTAGTTGCTCCTGATTTAATAAAAGGTGTCCAAAATTCTGAAATTTCTTTTATCCCTTGTTTTACTCCAAATGGCATAGCACTCATTACAGCTGTACTACTATACCCTTTTATACACCCTTCTATATTTCCCGCATTAAAATCTTTTATCCATCTTTTACTTGCACTTAACACTTCTAATGCTATTTCATGATGCAATGTTGGAGAATGTTCTGTATAACTTTGCTTAAGTTCTAGATTTTTAACCTGTTCATTCTCTTGACAAGAGAAAAAACTAATTGTTATTAATAAAGCAATAAAACTTATTCTAATATTTCTCATTTCAATTGTACTTTTAAATTCTATACAAAGTAAATGAGACTAAAAATTAATTACCTGTGCCTTTTGTCACAACACTAATTTTTTTCTAGAATTAGAATTTCTTTTTGTCCAAGATGTAGCTTATTATTATTTTCAAGTTTCTTTAATAATCTAGATATTACTTCTCTTGTTGTCCCTAATTCTCTTGCTATTTCTTGATGAGATTTTTTTATAATACTATTATTTGCTTTAGAAACTAAATAATCAAATAATCTATCTTTAAGTGGCTGAAATGCTAAATTAGAATATTGGTTAATAAGATGATTATAGCTTTCTCTAAAAGTATTTAATGTAAAAATATTCCATGATTTATATTTAAAACTCCAATCTCTAACAAACCGTACAGGAATATTTAATATTGTACACTCCTCTTCTGCTATAGCATTTACGGTACTTTTACAATCTTCAAAACATGCTGAAAGTGATAGTGTACAAGTTTCCATCTCGTTTAAATAATAAATAAGAATTTCTCTGTCTTCGCTCTCTTGATAAACTCTTACTTTTCCATTTAAAACAATTTTTAAAACTTTTATATATTGGTTATTCTCAATTATAAAGTCTCCTTTTTTATGAGTAGTTATTGTTGAATTATCCTGAAGTTCTTTTTGAAGTGCTTCTTCTGTAATCTTGATTTGTTTTATAAAATTGTTTAACATCACTTTCTGTTTATTCAGATTATATGTTATATTTTTTTCTTTATGGCAACTATCTTAGCATGACTACTATCAAAATTTTGATTATAAATTTCTAATGCTTTTTTGTAATAATCACTTGCCAAATTATATTCTTTTTCTTTTTTTGAGACATCACCTAAAGCTACATAAATATCAGCAAAAGTATCATGATCTTCTTTAATGAATTTCTTATTAACATTTAATGATTTAAACAGCATTTCTTTTGCTTCTTCAATTTTATTTTGCTCTATTTTTAGGTTAGCATAATTTAAATGTATTATTGCATTAAGGGGATGATTACTTAAAAATAACTTATCATGAAGCTTTAATGCTTTAGTAAATAACGAATCGGCAACTTTATATTCTTTTTTTGCAGTTTGTAATAACCCTAAGCCATTTAATGTTATTATAGAAGAAAGTCTAGATTCTGCTTTAAAATGTCTATTTATATCCATAGATTTTCTGTAAAGAGAATCAGATTTTTTATAATTCCCTATGTAATAATTAACATATGCTGCATTATTTATTAAATTAGTTTCTGTGGGGCGATTAAAATATATAAAGTCATCAGCTATAGACATAGAATTATCTGAATGTATTTTTGCTTTATCTAATCTTGAAAGTATTACTTCAAGATTTGCTATACTTGAAAGTACATCATATATTTTTGAATTTCTATTTCCTAAAGCATTTTTATACAGTTCAAGTGTTTTATAATATTTAGTTTCAGATTCCTTATAATTTCCTTGTATTTTATCTATGCTAGCGTCTATTTTTAGATAATTAGCATATCGTTCACTATTTAGCCCATAATTTTTGGCTGTTATTTCCATACCTAACTTTATAAACTTTTTTGCCTTATCGTACTCGGCTAAATCCATTTTAACATTAGACAAAACAAAATAAATTTCTGCTATATTTTGATGTTCAGGCTTAAGAGTATTTATAAAACATTCTAAAGTTTCAGAAAACACCCTATCTGATTCTTTAAATTTCTCTATTCTATATAAATAAATACCTTCATAATAATTTACTCGACAAAAATCTGATGAAGATCTATCAACTTTATCATGTATTTTTTTAAGAAGCAATTTAACTTGCTTTAAACTATCGGTTTGAAAATGATTATCGATTAAACCATAATAGTTTTTTAACATCTCTTTTCCATTGCCTTCATTTAGAGTATCATTTTGCAATATTTTTGCTGATCTCTTATAAAACATATTAGAATACTCATATTCTGCTTGATCTGACATAGAGTCAGCAAGGTTACTATAAATAAGAGCTAAATCTTTACCTACCTCAGCACCCTTAATTGCTGTATATTCATCAATAGCCTTAACAAACAAAGAATCTGCATACTCATAATTGTTTAGCTTTTTATAGCAAACTGCTTGTGAATTTATAGAAAATACATGTTTTAAATTCCAGTATTCTGTTTTAGGACTATAGCTACTAAGTGCCTTATTAGATTTAATGTAATAATTTAAAGCTTTTTCGTATTCTTTATTATTAAAGTAATCATCCGCTTTACATTTATATGCATCAAATAAACTACCATAGGTTCCTCTTAATTTTGAACGTTGTTGTTCTAGAAATACATCTTCTTCATTATCCCACAATTTCCTTTCTTCTTCAGAAATACCTAGCCAAATTTCTCCAGCTTTATTTGCTTCTATTGCATATTTTATAGCTATGTCACAATTTCCATTATCTAAAGCTTCTTCACTTAAGTAACTATAATCAAACATTTTCATGTTGCTTTGAAGATATTTATCTCCATTATTAAGATAATAAATAATGTCTCGATATGGTTTAAAACTTATTGGAGTATAAGTAAAAAAACAAGTCAATATTAATACACTAAAAGAGCGTATAAAAATCAATTTTAGTTTTTTAAAGCCAACTTTAGATTCCCTATTCTTAATCCAATATCCTATTAAGAATAAAAACAAAACACCATTAACTATAGGTAGATAATAATCATAAGTATCTCTACGAACCCAAACCAAATATGGCAAATTAAATAGTGGTATTGCAAATGCTATACCTGATAAAATAGTAATTATCTGTGTTCTATTTTCGTTTCCTCTAAAAAGCCAATAACCTCCAATAAAATAAGATAAAGCTAATAGCCAAGTGGAAAACGCAAAAAAAGCGCTATCTCCTAGGAAATTGAATAATTGACATATAAATACTACACCAAAAATGGTGAGTATAATTTTTTCGTAACGTTTCATTATTGAGGTTTTGGTTATTTATGTAGATGGTAAAAGGATTTAATAGCCATATTACATATGTTACGCATTTAGCAAAAATGTTACATTACCCTTTTAAGATATTAAAAATCATTAATTTTAGTTTTAGCTTCCTGAAATTCAGCAACCATTTCTTTGACAATTTCAGCAACAGGTTTTATATCATGGATTAGTCCTGCAATTTGCCCTATTTCTAATTCTCCATCTTCCAAATCACCTTCGAACATCCCGCGTTTAGCACGAGCGCGTCCTAACAGTTCTTTAAGTTGCTCTGGAGTTGGAGCTGTTTTGTACAGTTCTTGTAATTCGTTAAAGAACTTATTTTTAATTAAACGTACTGGAGCCAATTCTTTTAGTGTTAATTGTGTATCCCCTTCTTTAGAGTCTACCACTACTTGTTTAAAGGCATCGTGTGCCGAAGATTCTTCGCTAGCTACAAAACGGCTACCTACTTGAACTCCATCTGCTCCTAAAACCATACAAGCTAACATTGCTTTTCCTGTGGCAATACCACCAGCTGCGATTAATGGAATTCGTAATTGTTCTTTTACCATTGGTATTAATATTAACGTAGTTGTTTCATCTCTACCATTATGTCCTCCTGCCTCAAAACCTTCCGCAACTATAGCATCAACACCTGCAGCTTCAGCTTTTAACGCAAATTTCACACTACTCACTACATGTACTACTGTAATTCCTTTATCTTGTAACCATTTAGTCCAAGTTTTAGGGTTGCCAGCAGAAGTAAATACAATCTTTACCCCTTCTTCAACAATAATATCCATTATTTCAGTAATATTCGGGTATAGCATAGGTACATTAACTCCAAATGGCTTATCTGTTGCTTTTTTACATTTCTGTATATGCTCGCGTAATACATCTGGATACATGCTTCCTGCTCCTATTAGGCCTAAAATTCCTGAGTTACTAGCTGCAGCAGCTAATCTCCAACCACTATTCCAGATCATTCCTGCTTGAATAATTGGGTGTTGTATATTAAATAATTGGGTAATTCTATTGTTCATTTATTGTTATCGTTTAATTGATAATAAGTTTTATAGTTTTAGACATATCGTTTGCATCTACTTTTAATAAATATATACCATTTGCAAATACCGATACATCAATTTTAGATTCGGTATTAGTTACTGTTGTTTCTAATACTTTTTTTCCTAAAATATTATACAATTGTACTTTTGCCAACTCGTATACCGACGGTATGTCTATTGTTAATTCGGTTTGCACAGGGTTAGGATAAATATTTAATACTGTGTTAATTTCTAGTTGTTCTAAAGATAACCCTTGATTTAAAGCCATAGATAAATCTGGAATACCATAACCTAAAAAATAATCTGGTGATGTATATTGAGAAGCTGATTCTCTTACTAATTGCATTATTTCAGCATTATTTAAATTTGGTAATGCTTGCCATAAACACACAATACCTCCTGCTAAAATAGGAGAACTAAAAGAGGTTCCGTTTGATGTGGTAACCACATCATTTTGATTTATAACGGCACTCGCTGCTCCTTGTGCCACAACATCTGGTTTTTGTGTTGGCTGTATAGCACTACCTTGCGAGCTAAAATTAGCATAGGTTCCATCTGCTTGAACGGCCCCTATAGTTAAAACACCTGCAGCATCGGCTGGAGCATTTAATCCACTTGCTCCAGAATTTCCAGCAGAATTAATTAAAAGCATTCCTTTTTCGAAAGCTATATTTGCTCCTTTTGTTATATAAGTTGTATTACCGTCGATATCTTGAGAGGTATGACTATAATTTGGGTTATCATATGCTTTATACCCTAATGAAGTATTAATTACATCTACTCCTAAACTGTCAGCTCTTTCAGCTGCTTCTACCCAAAGGCTTTCTTCTACAGGATTTTCATTTGGTGCATTTTCTGTTCTAAATAAATAATAACTAGCATCTGGTGCTGTACCTACAAATTGATCTTGGACAAAACCTGCCATATCACTTAATACTAAAGTTCCGTGAGAACTTGATGCATTGACATATACATCACTCGTTCTATCAAAAAAATCATATCCTCCTAATAAATTACCTGCATCTCTTAATCTTTGAAAACCTGCCATTGTATTTACATCAGGAAATCCTGCATCTATTACTGCAACGGTCATTCCTGTACCTGTATAGCCTCCTAAATGTAACTGATGACCATTAAACATTTCTATTTGATTGGCCGCATTACCATAATTAAAAGTTGTTTGTATATTATTTTCTACAATAAATTTATTTTGTGTTATATCAGGTATAACTGTTTTAGCATTTAAACTATTATCAGCAAATGTAATAGAACTAACAAACGCTAAACTAGATAATGCATTAATATCTGTTTCTGTCCCACGAACATGTACTGCATTAAACCATTTTGATTTTGCTAATACACTTATTCCTGACTGAGCTTTTAATTGGGTTATATAATTCTCATTAACAGGAACATCTCTATCATCTATTACCACTCCATGCAACGCCTTTCTATCTATTGCTTTTTGAGACAATATAGTAATAGGACTCGCTAGAGAAGCTGTAACATTTTCTTTATCTGTTAAATATACCCATGCATCTTGTTGTGCATATCCTAAAATACAAACACAAAAGGTAACTATTAGTAATAGTATATTCAATTTTTTCATAACACAAGCAGTTTTACTGCAAGTTATGAAATTACTCCTGAACCTACTAATTCATCTTCTAGATACCAAGCTACAAATTGACCTTCGGTAATGGCTGATTGCATGTTTTCGAATTCTACATATAATCCAGTATGCACTTTATATAATGTTGCTTTTTCCAAAGCTTGTCTATAACGTATTCTAGCTAATACTTGTAAAGTCTCCCCTTCGTTTATAGCTAAGTCTTCACGAATCCAATGTAATTCGTCATTACTAACAAACAATGCTTTTTTATATAAACCTGGATGTGATTTTCCTTGACCTGTATATATTACATTTTCCTCTACATCCGTATCTATTACAAAAAGAGGTTCTACCATACCTCCCACAGATAGTCCTTTTCGTTGACCTTTAGTAAAATAATGTGCTCCTTGATGGTTTCCTACTATTTTACCCTCTTCTACAGAATAATTTGCTTTTCGAGATAAGTATTGTAATTCTTCTTCTTTATTAGAAAACTCTCTTTTGATTTCTGAGTAAACAGTATTAGTTTTAGGTATTTCTACAATTACACCTTCCTTGGGTTTTAATTGTTGCTGAAGAAAATCGGGTAACCTCACTTTTCCAATAAAACATAATCCTTGAGAATCTTTTTTATCTGCTGTAATTAAATCTGCCTCTGCAGCAATAGCCCGCACTTCAGGTTTTTGAAGTTCCCCAATTGGAAATAATGCTTTGGCTAACTGGTCTTGAGATAATTGACATAAAAAATAGGATTGATCTTTATTATTATCTTTTCCCGAAAGTAATTGGTAAGTTTCTTTTCCGTCTTTTTCTATTGTTCCTTTTCTACAATAATGACCAGTTGCTACATAATCTGCTCCAAGATCTAGTGCTATCTTCATAAAGACATCAAACTTTATTTCTCTGTTGCATAATACATCTGGATTAGGTGTTCTTCCTTTTTCATATTCATTAAACATATAATTTACTATACGTTCTTTGTATTGTTCACTTAAATCTACAGTTTGAAAAGGAATTCCTAATTTTTCTGCTACCAGCATAGCATCATTACTATCATCTAACCATGGACATTCGTCAGAAATAGTAACAGAATCATCGTGCCAATTTTTCATAAACAACCCAATCACCTCATAACCTTGTTCTTTTAACAAATAGGCTGCGACACTTGAGTCTACACCTCCTGAAAGCCCTACAATTACTCTTTTTTTCATTTTTTTTATAACTGAATGCAAAGATACAAGATTTAAAAGTTTTCACATAGATAATTATTTTCAGGTTTATTTTTTGTTTAAACTTCAATAAAAAACATTTAACAAAATTTTAAATATAAGTGTTTAATCTTTTTATAATTTTGTTAAACAAAATATTAATAAACTAAAAAATGTCAATTATGAAAACTTTAAAAAAATTATCCCTATTGATTATTGCTCTCGTTCTTTTCTGGTCTTGTACTAGTGATGATGATAACTCAACTTCATTTAATTTACCCCAACCTATGAATATTGTAGAAACAGCTCAAGCCAATGCAGATTTAAGTAGTTTGGTTGCAGCAGTTGTAGAAGCTGACTTAGCCGCCACACTAAGTACTGGTGGTCCTTTTACTGTCCTAGCTCCTACCAATGCAGCTTTCTCTGAATTTATGTCTGCTAATGGTTGGGCTAATGTTACAGATATACCAGATGAAGCTCTAGTACAAGTATTATTAAATCATGTTATTTCCGGACCTGTAACTTCAACAACACTTTCTAATTTAGGGGCTGGATACACAAATACATTGGCCACAGGTGCAGGAGGAAACAATATGAGTTTATATTTTGACACCTCAGCAAATGTTAAATTTAACAATTTAGCTTCTGTAACCAACCCAGACATTGGAGCTACTAATGGTCTGATACACATAATAGACAAAGTTATTACTCTACCTAGTGTAGTTGATCACGCGGTCAATAACCCAGGTTTTTCTAATTTAGTTGCTGCATTAGGAGCTGCAGATGGAGACCTAGTTAATGTTTTAAGTGGAGATGGACCATACACAGTATTGGCTCCAGGTGATGCTGCTTTTGCAAATTTTTTAACTGAAAACAGTTTTGGTTCTTTAGCTGATGTACCAACTGATGTACTTTCTCAAGTTTTATTAAACCACGTTATAGGTGCCCCAATAACATCTACAGACTTAACTGGTTTAGGTAATGGTTATGCCAACACTTCTGCTATGGGAGCAGGTAATAATGCTATGAGTATATATTATAATACTGATTCAGGTGTTAAATTTAACGGAATATCTAATGTAGTAGCAGTAGATATAATAGGTACTAACGGAATTATACATGCCGTGGATGCCGTTATTAGCCTACCTACTGTAGTAGATTTTGCTGTAGCAGATCCAAATTTCTCAAGCTTAGTTGCTGCTTTAACAAGAGAAACTTCTTTTAACTACGTTGCAACTTTGTCTACTGCAAACGGAACATCTCCAGCTCCTTTTACAGTATTTGCACCTACCAATGCAGCTTTTGGAAGCTTACTAAACGAACTAAGTTTAAATTCTTTAATAGATGTACCTACTCCAACTTTAGAATCTACTCTAAATACGCATGTCGTTGCTGGGGCTAATGTTAGAGATTCAGGATTATCAGATAACATGCCAATTAATACTCTAGGAGGCACCTTGACTGCTAATGTTACTGGGGGAGCAACTCTAACTGACCCTAACAACAGAATTAGTAACATTACATATACCAATGTACAAGCAGTTAATGGAATAATACATGTAATTGACAAAGTATTATTAGAGTAATTACTAACATGTTATATATTTAAAAGGCGTACTACTGGTACAAAGTTAATAGCAAAATAAAGTCCTTTTAAATAGAAAGGCCTCTTGTAAAAAAGAGGCTTTTTATTGTTATTGTTTTTTTTGATTGTATCTCAACTTTGGATTTTTGCTTCTTCTTGTAAAATCTTTCTTTTCTTTAAACTCTCCATTTTTAT